>Ga0114999_10000771_pt1 | contig 47064 bp, 36 predicted proteins | sample ArcticOcean_MG_C_3_FD_89820 | JGI IMG/M metagenome (GOLD analysis project Ga0114999, IMG submission 89820) | Marine microbial communities from western Arctic Ocean - ArcticOcean_MG_CB8_126 | ecosystem: Environmental > Aquatic > Marine > Oceanic | place: Arctic Ocean: Canada Basin | collected...
GGCCCGTAAACAGCCGCGCCTTCACCACCCGATGCTCCGATCGCCGCAGCGCCGCCATGGCCTCCGCGCCCGTCCAGCGCACGGCCGGCGGCCAGTCCTCACGCGGGTAGAACCCCCGGCGAAGTTGCGACTCCGGCGCATCTTCCATATCCAACAGGCTGGTCCCCACCCGGGGATACGCATGCACGTCGGCGAACATATCGGGCGGGTACGAATAGCGCGGCGGCCCGGTCTTCTGCGCCGACAGGTGAATTACATCCAGATAATTTCGCGCCAATCCCGCCCCGTCGAGCCACGCCGCCACCCGCTTCAGCCACGGCGCATAGTCATAGCCCGGCTCGTGATGCGTCTCCATCGCCGCGATCCCGTAGCCGTTCGCCTCGAATAGCCGCACCAGCTCATCCGGCGTGAATTCTCGATTGTGCCGGGCCGTCCAACCCCAGCCGGAGTACGGCGGATAAAAGTTCTTGCCTCTCGCGATCTTCCAGAAATTCTCCAGCCGGAAGGCGTTCGGTGTGCTCACCACGAAATGTCCGCCTGGCTTCAGGACGCGATTGACCTCGTGCAGCGTGTGCACCGGGTCCCACGCCAGATGCTCGATCGTCTCGCACAGCACCACCACGTCGTACGTCTCGTCCGGGTACGGAAAGTCGTCGAATTCGATATTGAACTTCTCGTACTCAAATCGATGCGGCCCGTCCCAGTCACGGTGCTTAAGTTCAAATACCCCGTCTTCACCCTCCGTGAAGTCGGCCTCATTGGCGACCTCCAGCTGGGCCGGGAAGTGCCGCAGCATCAGCGCCGTCATGAAGTACGGCTGCGCCGCCAGTTCCAGGATGCGCTGATGGGGTCCCATTTCTGGAAACAGCCTCATCGTCGCCAACATCCGATCCACCGCCGTGTTCAGGTAGTAATCCAGCCCGAACCCGCGCACGTGCTCGAAACCGTTCAGATACGCCCGGGCCGCGCCCGGCGAAGGCAGCGAACCCGGACGCCTCACGCCGGCTCCAACGACGCGACCAGTTCCAGCAGCCGGTCGCGAAATCGCTCTTCGCTGAAACGCCCCGCCGACTCCATGGCCGCCGCCGCCAGCCGCTCCCGCAGGTTGGGGTTGGCGATGATCTCCCCCGTCCGCGCCATCAGCTCATCCATCGTCTCCCACAACCGACCGTCTACGCCATCTCGCACCAGTTCCGGCTGTCCGCCCCGATTTATCACCACCGGCACGCAGCCCGCCGCCATCGCCTCCACAGTCGTAATGCCGAAGTGTTCGAATGTCACCGGGCTCTTGCTCACGTCCTCACCGTACCCGCTGGCGTGCCAGTAAATTGCCGCTCTTGCATATAGATCCTTCAAATCAGGAAACGGCATGTCCGGATGCAGCACGATCGGCAAGCCCGCGGCCGCCCGTTCCAACCCGGCATAGTAGTCCTGGTCCACCGGGCGGGTGCCGCGATTGCCCGCCAGGTGCAGTTCCCAGCCTTGCATGTCCTTCGGACTCCCCTTCATCATCCACTTGAACGCCTCGATCAGCGCGTCGTGCCGCTTCGAGTGCCCACCGGCGCCGAAGAAGCGGCCGACGCACAGGATGATGTTGGCCTTCTCTCCCGGCGCGAATTCCCGCACCCCCACCGGCGGGTACAGGATGGGCCCGTCCTTGCCCCAGTATTCGCGCATCCACTTCCGTGAGAACTTCGAGATCGGGCAGATCAGGTCGTAGGTGTCCAGGTAATCCAGCGAGGCGTATTCGGTCACGCCCTCCAGCCGCAGGCCCAGCTCGCGAAACATCCGCCGGAACAGCAACTTGTACAGCCCGTGCCGCCAGTGCAGCACCGCCGCGTCGGTGATCGCCACTCCGATCTCGCGGTTGTCGTCTTCGCCCAGTTCCGCCTGCGGGTTGTAGGTCGGCGCCCGGATCGCCAGTTCCAGCCGCCGCCCGCCCGCCAGCCGGGCCGGCACGTCTACCAGCCAGCGCCGATACGCACCCTTCTCCGGCGGCAACGCGATCGTCCCCACCGTCTCCCCCTCCACCAGGCCCTCCACCTCGATCTCCTCCAGTTCCGGCGGCCGGAAGTTTCCAACCATAATCTCCACCCGCACGCCTCGTCCCGGACGCGGATTCGGCAGGTGCAACACCGCCTCGCCGGTCGAGTAGCGGAACCAGCCATCCCCCAGTTCCTGCACGTCGTAGAAGCCCTCGGCATACTCGGGCAGCAGCAGTTCCCGGATGATTGCCTGCCCCACTCCCCGGCGCACACGGCCGCTCAAGGATTTGTCCATCGGCGACGGGAACAGCACCAGCATCATCTTCCGCGCCGCCGCCGCCGGCTGCCCGGTCATGAACGACGCATTCACGAAGAGATCGTACTCCCGGGTGAACTCCAGAAACCGATTCGCCGGCATCGCCGGCACGACCCTGAGTCCGACCGCGTCCAGGTTCACGTTCAGCCGCCGCCCCAGCTCGGCCTTATCCAGGCCGCGATGTGAGATCAGTTCCACCTCATGCTCCGCCGCCAGTACCGAGGCCGCCATGCACGAATGCCGCTCGCCGCCGCCGAACGTGTGCAGCCATCGGTTATAGACCCCGACCTTCACTGCTGAACCACCCATTCCGCCAGATCGGCCTCCCGCAGCGGCGCCGCCCGGTTTTCTCGCCGTCGCGCAGCCAGCACCGCCGGAGTCATCCTCGCCAGCCAGGCCAACGCCTGCACCCGCGGCCAGAACTGCTTCATCGCCGGCCCCGAATTTCGGGGCGCCCTCACCAGCTGCCGTAGCACCACCAACCCCGCCCTGCCGGTGTCTCGCAATAGACCCAACAGCGCCTTCCCGGCCACCCCCCACGACCTGTGCTTCAACAGCACGTAGAGCCGGTTTCGAGTCACCTGTTCCAGGAAAAACGGCGACCATTCTCCCGCCAGTGCCGCGTGGTGGTGGCGAATCACCGAGCGCGGCTCGTAGCGCACCCGCCAGCCGCGCCGTCGCAGGCGATAGGCCAGATCCGTGTCCTCGTAGTACATGAACATTTTCTCGTCGAAGCCTCCCAGCTCCAGCAGCGGCTCCCGACGCAACAGCACCCCGGCGCCGCACAACGAGAACACATCCACCGACCGGTCATACCGTTCCCCATCCCAGTCCGCATAGGGGCTCCCGCCGCTGCTCAACGTGCCCCGATCTCTTGACGAGCCGTCCGGCAGCAGCTCGCTGCCGGTATTTTGCACCACCGCCCGGGCCTCCTCCCACGCCGGCGCCGGAAGCGTCATCTCCGACCACTTCGGTTCCCTACTCGCCAGTGCCTCTTTCAGCTTTTCGTCCCCGGTTCCGATCAGAAAATGCACCCCTTCCCCGTCCGGCCGCGGAGCCGAAACCTCCACCGACAGCTGCAATTCGCCCTCACCGCCCATAATCCCGAGGTCACCCTTTCCCGTCGTCCAGCGAAATTCCCGCCCGTCCTCGTCGATCTCGATCCCGCCGAAGCCACCGCGGAATTCCACCGCCACATCCTCCCCACCCGACGTCTGCGCCCGCGCCCCATAGACCCGCAGCCCCAGCGTCCGATCATCGTCGCCGAGCCCCAGATCACGTGGCACGAATGTTTCCGATTCCATCCAGATCGCCAGCCGATCCTCGTACAGCAGCAGCTTCGGGCACGCCGCCGCGATATCCGCTCCTGCTTCCATCGTCTCCACCAGAGGCCGCAGCCAGCCCGACTCCACCTCCGTATCGGGATTAATCAGTGCCACGAACTTGCCGCCGACCGCCCGAATGCCCAGGTTATTACCCACGGCAAAGCCCACGTTGCCTCCACTGCGCAGCAGACGAACGTCGGGAAATTCGCGTTCCACCAGCTCCGCCGAGCCGTCCGACGAGGCGTTGTCCACGACCGTCACTTCCATTTTTTCATCCGGGTAATCCGTCCCGGCCAGCGCCTGCAGGCAGGCGGGCAGGTAATCCCGCCCGTTGAAATTCAGCACCACCACCGAGACATCCGGCAGCCCGGTAATTCCGGCGGAGCCGGTCATTCGATTCGGATCTCCCGAATTGCCAGTCCCAGCTCCCTCGTGTCCGGGTCGATCCCCACCGTCGCCGGCACGAACGTCGCCTCCATCACCAGCCCGATCTCCAGTCGAGTCGGCTCGTTCACCGGATCGAGCGGGATGACGATGTCCTCGAAATCGATCCCGCTGACCCGAAAATTTGTTATCTCCTCCCCGTTCACGGTCACCTTGCCCTGCACCGGCCGGTCCGCGTGCATCGGCCGGCATGCCGAGATCACCAGCGTTCCCCGGGCCACATCCTGCGTCAGCACGACCCGGGCCTCGCGTCCAATCCAGCGGACCGCCGGAGGCCAGTTCTCAACCGGGTGCCAGCCATCCCCCAGGTATTCCTCCTCGCGCCGGCCCATGTTTAACCCCTCCGGTGGCGTCGACCACGGCACTGACATCGAAGAGCTGATCATGTCAGGTTGCGGCTTTATCGCATTGTCCACGCTCGGCAGGGCTCCCGAATCGGCCGCCGCAACACGCCATTGATGGGGGATCACCGTCGTCCCGCGATGTCCGCCCCGCGGTTTTCCCATGAACAGCGCCAGATCGTTTCGCAACAGATGCAGCGGGCTCATGCGCTCGCCTTCCCGCCAGATCGCCAGGGATATGTGGTAGGCCCCCGGCCCCAGTGGTAGCGGCCCCAGCCGGCACTCTACCAACCCGAATCCCGGCTGCACCGAGACCGGGCCCTGACGCTCCGCGGTCGAAGTCTCATAGACGTGCAGGCCGTCACTGCGCCGCAACGCCGCGCCAAAGATCACGTCGCCCAGATACCGTTCTGTCTCATACCGAACTCTCAACGTCACCGTCTTGCCCGGCAGCGCCGAGTGGGTCTCAGCCCCATTTTCATCAAGCAGCACCGACTGCACGATCTTCACTGGCCCGTCGCCTTCTTCGGCCGGATCGGTCAGCGCCCGGTGAACATCAGTCGTGACCGGCCCCCGGGTGCTTTGCAGATATTCCTGGATTACATCTCGCGCCGGCCCGTAGCTGCGTATCCGCCCTTCCTCGATCCATATCACCTGATTGCAAAATCGCCGCACCTGGATCGGATCGTGCGACACGAACAGCATCGTCCGCTTCGCTCGCTTGACCTCCGCCAGCGCGTCGTAACACTTGCGCGCGAACGCCGCATCGCCCACCGCCAGCACCTCGTCGATCAGCAAAATGTCCGGCTTCACCGCCAGCGCGATGGAGAACCCGAGCCGCATGTACATGCCCGACGAGTAGTGCTTGATCGGCGTGTCGATGAAGCGCTCCAATTCGGAGAACTCCACGATCTCCGGGTACAGGCGCCCCATTTCCTTGTGGCCCACCCCCAGGAAGGACCCGTTCAGGAAGATGTTTTCCCGGCCGGTCAGATCGGGATGAAAGCCGGCACCCAGTTCCAGCAGCCCAAAAACGCTCCCGGCAACCTCGATCTTCCCCTCATCCGGGCGCAGCGTGCGGCTGAGCAACTTGAGAATCGTGCTCTTCCCGGAGCCGTTGCGGCCGATGATTCCCAGCGTCTCCCCCTGCTCGACCGTGAAACTCACATCTTGCAGCGCCCAGAACTGTTCCACGTCCATGCCGGCGTTGCCGAACGCCGCCAGCAGCAGCGAAAACATCGACCGGCCGCGCGAGTGGGTCAGCTCAAATCGCTTCGAAACTCCGGTGAACCGTACCGCCGGCACTGGCTAGACGATCTCCGCGAAGCGATACGAATACCGCCGCATCAGGTACCAGCCCAGACCGAACAGGAACAGCGCCATCACCAGCGTGACCGCCGTGTGTCGGATCGGCAGATAGCCCTCGGTCAGCACGTAGCGGTAATCCGTCACCAGGGTCGCCATCGGGTTCAGCGAAAACACCCAGCGGTGCACGTCCAGGCCCAGGAAACTGGTGTTCGGGACGATAGCCAGCGTGTAAAAGATCGGCGTCAGAAAAAACCACGCCAGCAGACCGATCTCCACCAAGTGCTGTAAGTCGCGGAAGAACACGTTCACCGTCGCCACCACCATCGCCAGCCCCGCGGCGAACACCAGATTCAGCAACATGATCAGCGGCAGGAACACGATCGTGGCGTGCAACTCGATCCGGAACGCCAGCAACACCGCAACCAGCAGGATGTAAGCGATCACGAACTGCACGAATCCAGCCAGAACCACCGACAGAGGCAACAGTTCCCGCGGAAAATAGACCTTGTTAATCAGATTCGCGTTGCTGGTCACGCTGTGCAAACCACCCGCTACGCTCCCCTGGGTAAAGATCCAGGGCAGTAATCCCGCCATCAGGAAAACCGGGTAATTTGTAATGTCCGTCTGGGTCAGCACCTTGAACACCAGGATGAACACCAGCGTCATCAGCAGCGGCGACAGCAACGACCACAAAAACCCCAGCACCGAGTTGCGATATCGCAGCTTGAGGTCGCGGATCACCATCGTTCGCAGGAGCTCCGAAAAGGACGCTACCTCGCGAAACGCACCCGCAATCGCGGACAGCCCACGCGCCTCCGATTTTTCCGTTATTACTCGCATTGCCCCTCGGAATTTGCCGTGGCGGGACTCGGCCAACCGGGCCGATAGTACCCCCAAAATACCACCGGCCGCGTCCCCTGCGTATGATAGAGTTCATTGGTCCTGACCCTGATCTAGGTCTCCCGTCTGAACACGCGAACAGGAGCTGGATGGAGATAGCCTGGTTCGGAAGCGGTTGCTTCCGATTGCGCGATCGAAACACTATCGCTGTTACCGACCCCTACCTCCTCGACCCCAGCTTCCAGAACCTCCAGACCAAGGCCGACGTTACGACGCTCAGCCACGGCGACCAGAACCTGCGCAAGCTCGTCCCCGCGTCCCGCGAATCCGTGTACTTTATCAACGGTCCCGGCGAGTACGAAATCGGTGGGGTTTTCATCCACGGAATGCCCGCCAATCGTCCCAATCCCGAGCTAAACGGCCAGGAGCCCGTATTCGTCTATCGGTTTAACATCGAAGGCGTAAGCGTCCTGCATCTGGGTCAACTCATGGCGCCGCCGTCCCAGGACGTTATCGATGAATTTGAGTCGCCCGACGTCCTGATCGTGCCTCCCGGCGATCACGGCACCCTCGGGCGGGCCAACGCCGTCCGACTCGTATCCGCGCTGGCGCCGTCAATCGTCATCCCTCTCGGCTACACCGATAACTCCCCGCAAGCCAACGACGAAGCCATCGCCGGTTTCCTTCGTGAACTCAGCATCGACGTGCCCGAGCCGGTGCCCTCCCTGAGCCTGCGCCGCAACGCCGACCCGGCTGAAGGCACCCGGGTCGTACGCCTCGAGTCGCGAGCAAAACTGAAGCGACCGGCCGGCGAGAAAGCCTAGCCCGATGCTGCTCGCTCGAATCAGAACAAGGATGGACGCCAAAGGCGCGCATCCACTGCCCACGGCCGCCAGTTGAAAGACCCGCCCAAATACATATTCGTCACCGGTGGCGTCGTATCAGGCATCGGCAAGGGCGTAACCTGCGCCTCTATTGGTCGCATCCTCAAGAGCCGCGGTCTCGAAGTCTCCATCATGAAGCTCGACCCCTACATCAACGTGGACCCGGGCACCATGAGCCCCGCCCAACACGGTGAGGTGTTCGTAACCATCGACGGAGCCGAGACCGATCTCGACCTCGGACACTACGAGCGTTTTACCGACATCTCGTTAACCCGGGCCAGCAACGTCACCAGCGGGCAGGTGTACGAGGAAGTCATCAAACGCGAACGCCGAGGAGACTTTCTCGGAGGCACCATCCAGGTAATTCCCCACGTCACCGACGCCATCAAGCGCCACATTAAGAGGCTCGGCGACCAGGGCGAAGCCGATGTCGTCATCGTCGAAGTGGGCGGCACCGTCGGCGACATCGAAGGTCTCCCGTTCCTGGAGGCTCTCCGCCAGCTTCGTCGCGAACTCGGCCCCGAAAACGTCATGTACGTCCACCTCACCTTCCTCGTCCACATCGGCGCCACCGGCGAGCTGAAGACAAAGCCCACCCAGCACAGCGTCGCCACCCTGCGCGGCATCGGCATCCTGCCTGACGTCGTCGTCTGCCGTACCGACTTCCCCTTTCAGCCCGGAACCCGCGAGAAGCTCGCCCTCTTCTGCGATATCGAGGAAGAAGCCGTCGTCGCCCTCGAGTCCGTAGGCAACATCTACGCCGTCCCTTTGATCCTCGAAGAAGCCGGCATGGGCCGTCTCATCTCCCGCAAACTGGGGCTTCCAGAACGGCCGGTCAATCTCGACTCATGGAAAAGTCTTGTCGACCAGATGGCCAACGCCAACCGGCCTCTGGAAATCGCCGTGGTCGGCAAGTACGTGGACGCCGCAGACGCCTACATCAGCGTCGAGCAGGCCGTTATGCACGCCGGCGTGCATAACGGCCATCGAGCCAATATCCGCTGGATCAACTCCGAACGTCTGGAGAAGGTCCCGGCCGCAACTCTGCTCGAGGGCGTTGACGGCATCATCGTGCCCGGCGGCTTCGACTCCCGTGGCATTGAAGGCAAGATCGAGACCGCCCGCTACGCCCGTATCAACCGGATACCCTACCTCGGCCTCTGCCTTGGCTTGCAGACAGCCGTCATTGAGTTTGCCCGCAACGTCCTCAATCTCCCCGGCGCCAACAGCTTCGAATTCGATCCCGACACCCGGGACCCCGTCATCTGCGCCATGCCGGATCATTACGGCGCCATCGACATGGGCGGCACCATGCGCCTGGGCGAACAGCCCTGCAGACTGATCCCCGGAACCGGCGCCGCCGCCGCCTACGGCACCGAGCTCGTGCACGAACGTCACCGCCACCGCATGGAATTCAACAACGATTACCGAGACCGCATGACCGCCGCCGGCATGTCACTCAGCGGCATCAATCCGGACAAGGATCTGGTCGAAATCATCGAGCTGAGCGATCATCCCTGGTTCGTCGGCGTGCAGTTCCATCCCGAGTTCACCTCCCGGCCGGACGCCCCCCACCCCCTCTTCGACGGGTTTGTGAAGGCCTGCGCGGCCCCGCCCGATGAACCCATTCAGGACGTGGAAATCCCTCAGGAGTCCAGCGTCTCCTGATCGCCCCGGAGCCCGGCCTTGCCGCTTTATTCCGAACGCCAACCGCCCGCCCGTAGTAATCTGTCAGGTCACCGGCCGCGGATTCGCCCGCGTCTGAATCCCATTGTTGATACGGAGTCCTGCTGATGAGTGTTACCTGCGTCGTCGGCACCCAGTGGGGTGACGAAGGCAAAGGAAAAATCGTCGATTGCCTTTCGCAGGACGTCGATCTCGTCGTCCGCTTCCAGGGCGGAGACAACGCCGGTCACTCGGTTATCACCGACGCCGGCAATTTCGGCCTCCACCTCGTCCCCTCCGGCATCCTGCGGGAACAAACCATCAATCTGCTCGGGCCCGGCACCGCCGTGAACCCTGAATCCTTCCTGGGGGAAATGAAATCCCTGAAGGAGCGGATTCCCGACATCCAATTCGAGGGCCGGCTCTTCATCGCCGAGCGCGCCCACGTCGTCATGCCCTATCACGTCGCCACCGACGGCGCCGAAGAGGACAGCCGCGGCGACCTCGTCCAGGGCACCACCCGCCGCGGCATCGGCCCCACCTACGCTGACAAGTTCGCCCGCTCCGGCTTGCAATTCGCCGATCTCCTGGACGACGACTACCTCACCGGCTACCTGCCTCACATCCTCGATCAAAAGAACCGCTACATGCGCGCCAGCTTCGATCATCCCGGTTTCGACCTTCAGGAGATGCTGGACCTCTGCCGCCGCTGGCGGGATCAGCTCGCTCCCTTCATCGTCGACTCCTTCCGCATGATCCACGACGCCCTAGACGCCGGTGACACCATCCTGCTCGAAGGCCAGCTCGGCATCATGCGCGACATCGACTGGGGCCACTATCCCTACGTCACCAGTTCCAGCCCCACCGTAGCCGGAGCCTGCGTCAGCACCGGCATCCCTCCCGCCCGCATCGATAGCGCCATCGGCGTCGCCAAGGCATTCACCTCCTCCGTCGGCGAGGGTCCCTTCCCCACCGAACTCGACGGCGAAATCGCCGACCGCCTGCGCACCGGCGGTGGTGGTGAGTACGGAGTCTCCACCGGCCGCCCACGACGCGTCGGCTGGATGGACACCGTCGCCGTACGCCACGCCGCCCGCATCAACGGCCTCACCGAGCTGGCGCTCACCAAAATCGACCTCCTCGACAGCTTCGCCACTATTCCCGTCTGCACCGGTTACCGCCTCAACGGCGAGTTGATCGAAACCGTCCCCACCACCCACCAACTCGGCCGCGTCGAGCCCGTCTACGAAGAGCTACCCGGCTGGGAAGACAACACCGCCGGCGTCAATCGCTGGGACGACCTGCCCCCCAACGCCCGTGGCTACGTCCAGCGCGTCGAGGAGATCGTCGGCGTGCCCATCAAGTACGTCGGCACCGGCCAGCACCGCCGCGACATCATCACCCGCGAGTAGCCCCGCCGGGTCTAGGCTTAAGCTACTATCACCACGTCCGGCACCTGCTCCATCAAATAGCCTCCCAGGATCGGCTCTATCCCTACCACCTGCGGCCACGTCAGCACCGGGAAATCCTGATGACTCCGCGACCACGGATTCGGCAGAAACAGCTTGATGGACCTTCGGCTTATCCACGGATAACGCTCCGCGTCAGTAAGCGCGTTGTACTTCAGCACCTTGATATTGCGCCCCCCGAACCCGTCCATCACCAGCGTCACGTCCAGGTATTCGAATGTCTCAATCAGCTCCTTGTTCAGAATCATCGATGAGTCCGTGGCCTCGTCGATGAATTGGTGCAGCATCACCACCCTTCGGGTCGGCGATTCGATATCCCGCAGATAATCGTCCAAACGACGCAGCCCTTCGTTGATGCTCAGCGCGTCCAACCGCCCGATCGGCGAGCCCGGCAGCACCTGATTCGCCCCGGTCGCGAACTCCGGGTCCAGCGCGATATGCACGTTCGGGTAAGGCAGGTAACCAAGGTCGATCATCCGCTCAATTTCCAGCAAAGGTGTCGACCGGCCCATCTGCACGTCCAGCACCACCTCAACCCCCAGCTCCACCGCCGGCTCGATGTACTCGCCAACGATGTCAAAGCCGTGCTCCTCCAGGTACATCAGGCAGCTATCGCCGGGACCCCAGCAGGGCCGCGCCATCCCGTACACCACATGCGCCGCCAGCCGCACTCCCCGGTCGCCGTTCGCCGCGTCCAGCCCCTCCAACAGCGGCATCGATTCCGCCACCATCTCCTCCATCGAGCAATACCGGCCCAGGATTCCCATCACCGGCGCGTTCGTCGTCACCGCCTCCGCGTCCGCGTCCAACTCCACCAGCAGTGGCATGCAGACGAACGACTCCCCCACCTGCAGGCACGATTCCCGGGAATCCGCTTCTTGCCCGGGTCCCACCGCCGGCGGCGCCGCATTCGCGATCCCCGCGGAAGCTAACATCAGTATCAGTCCGTAGCAGCCGCCTCTCACCGCCGCTGCCGCAAATATCTTGTAACGACCCCAGAACATAATCATTCCTCGGAAGTCAAAGTACCCGCTCGGCCACCTCCCGTATGTAAAGCCGACTATCAATCAAGCATAGATCGTTATGTCAAGTTACCTCCAATCGGCTTGGCCGCGCCCCTTACTTTCACCAGCCCCATTTGCCGCGTATAATTCGTCCCGACCTTTAATCCGACCCGGTGAGGCGGAAAGGACGACAACCTGAAGCCGTGCAACCCAACTGAATACCGCAAACCCTCCGCCGTTCTGGGGGAGGGTTTTTTTTGCCCTCCTGAGATACTCGCTTGACCACGCGGCAGATCATGAACGCCGACGACATGCGCCGCGCCCTCACCCGCATCGCCCATGAAATAGTCGAGCAGAACGCCGGCTCCGCCGATTTCGTCCTCATCGGCATGCGTACCCGTGGCGTACCCCTCGCCCGCCGCGTCGCCGGCATCATCGGCGGGTTTGAAACCAGCACCCCGCCCACCGGCGAACTCGACGTCACCATGTATCGCGACGACCTGGGCATGAAAATTCAGCCGCCGGCCGTCGCCCCCACCGACATCCCGTTCCCCATCGAGGGCAAGGACGTCGTCCTCTTCGACGATGTCCTCTACACCGGCCGCACCGTGCGCGCCGCTCTGGACGCCCTCACCGACTTCGGCCGCCCCCGCTCCATCCAGCTCGGCGTCATGATCGACCGCGGCCACCGCGAGCTGCCAATCCGCGCCGATTACGTAGGCAAGAACGTCCCCACTTCACGCAACGAGGACGTCAAATTGCTTGTCGCAGAACTGGACGGCCAGGACTCTGTCTCCGTCGCCAAGCTCGACCGACCGTTCCGGGCGGGTTGATTTCATGCCATTGACCAGACGCGACCTGCTAGACCTCGACGACTTCCAGCGCGACGAGATCAGCCTCATCCTCGACACCAGCGTCTCCATGACCGAGATTCTCAGCCGGCAGATTCCCCGCGTGCCCACCCTGCGCGGCACCACCATTGCCAACCTTTTCTACGAGGCCAGCACCCGTACCCGGGTCTCCTTCGAACTGGCCGCCCGCGCCCTGGGCGCCGATGTCGTCAACGTCACCGCCTCCGGCAGCAGCGTCGAAAAGGGCGAATCCCTGGTGGACACCCTCCGCACCGTCCAGGCCCTCGGCGTCGACGTAGTCGTGATGCGCCACCACGACGCGGGCGCTCCGTACCTCGCCGCCTCCATCCTCGATTGCCCGATCATCAACGCCGGCGACGGCTGGCACGCCCACCCCAGCCAGGCCCTGCTCGACCTCTACACCGTCCGCTCACACCGGGGCGACCTGGAAGGACTAAAACTAGTCATCGTCGGCGACATCATGCATAGCCGCGTCGCCCGCTCCAACATCTGGGGGTTCGCCCGCATGGGCGCCCGCATCACCCTCTGCGGCCCGCCGCAACTGGTACCCCGCGAACTGACCCAACTCCCCGGGACCGACGGCGTAATTCAGATCGAGCCCGACTTCGACCTCGCCGTCGAAGATGCCGATGTCCTGATGGTGCTCCGCATCCAGCAAGAGCGCATGGACGGCGTTCACCTCCCCGATCTGCGCGAATACGCATCCCTTTACGCCCTCACCGAGGATCGTCTCGCCCGCGCCCGCCCCGGAGCCCTGGTGATGCACCCCGGTCCCCTGAACCAGGGCGTCGAGATTTCCGCCGCCATCGCCTACGGACCCAACTCCGTCATCGAAGAACAGGTCACCAACGGCGTCGCCATCCGCATGGCCAGCATGTACCTGCTGGTCGGGGGCGGAGAGGAGGCCGGCGCCAATGGCGAGTAGAGATGTCCTTATCCGCGGCGGTCGCGTCATCGACCCTGCCGCCAACCGCGACGAAATCGCCGACGTCCTCATCCGCGCCGAAAAAATCGAGGCCGTCGGAGACAGTCTGGGCGCCCCCGACGGAGCCGAGATCATCGACGCCGCCGGCCAGGTCGTCGCTCCCGGCCTCGTCGATCCCCACTGCCACCTGCGCCAGCCCGGGTTCGAATACAAAGAGACCATCGGCTCAGGCAGTCTCGCCGCCGCCGCCGGTGGCTACACCACCATTTGCAGCATGGCCAACACCGAGCCCGTCGCCGACGCCCGCGCCGTCATCGAGACCATCCTTGAATTCGCCGAGCGCGACGCCGTAATCCGGGTTCTTCCGCTAGCCAGCGTCACCGTGGGCATGCAGGGCCGCCAGCTGGTGCAGATGGGCGAACTCAGCGACGCCGGCGCCATCGGCTTCTCCGACGACGGCATCCCGTTGTCCAGCACCCACACCATGCGTACCGCCCTGGAATACGCCACCCGCTTCGGCCGCCCCGTCGCCAATCACGCCGAAGACGCCGAGCTCATCGCCGGCGCCGCCATGCACGAGGGTCTCACCTCCGCCCGCCTCGGCCTACCGGCCGCCCCCCGCCAGGCCGAAGAGATCATGATCGGCCGCGACGTACTGCTCTCCGAGCTCACCGGCGGCTCCTACTACGCCCTCCACCTCAGCTCCGGCGGCTCCGTCGAACTCATCCGTCGCGCCAAAGAGCGCGGCGCCCCGGTCCGCGCCGAGGTCACCCCCCACCACCTCACCCTCACGGACGCCATCGTCGGCGGACGCAGCGAGCCCGACACCGCCCGCCTGCAACCCTATGACGCCAACACCAAAGTCAATCCGCCCCTCCGCGAGCAATCCGACCTCGACCTCCTCCGCGAAGGTCTGGCCAGCGGCGTCATCGACTGCGTCGGCTCCGACCACGCCCCCCACGCCCGCCACGAAAAAGAGGTCGAGTACGCGCAGGCCGCATCCGGTTTCTCATGCTTCGAGACCGCCTTCGCCACCATGCTCTTCCTGGTCCACGACGGAGTCCTCGACCTGCCAACCCTCATCGAACGCATGACCGCCGCCCCCTGCCGCGTTTACGGCCTGCCCTACGGCTCCCTCAGCAATGGCGCTGAGGCCGACGTCGTCATCTTCGATCCCGATCTCGAGTGGACGGTCGATCGCGAGCAGTTCCTCTCGAAAGGCAAGAACACCCCTTTTCACGGCCTACCCATGAAGGGACGCGTCACCCGCACCATCTTCGGTGGCGCCACCGTGTTCGATCTCACCGCTGCGGCGGCCCCCGTCAGCGGTTCCGTTGGCTACTGAAGCCCGCGCCATCCTCTCGCTTGAGAGCGGCGAACACTTCTTCGGTTACGGATTCGGCCCCCCGACCGACACCGCCGGCGAGCTGGTCTTCAACACCAGCATGACCGGCTATCAGGAGATATCCACCGACGCCTCCTATCGGGGACAGATCGTCACCCTCACCTACCCCCTCATCAACAACTACGGCACCAACGCTATCGATCTCGAATCGCGCCGCGCCTGGATCGCCGCCCTGGTCGTTCGTGAACTGTCTCCCAACCGCAGCAACTGGCGCCAACAGCGCGCCCTGGACGACTTTCTGGCTGAGAACCAAATTCCCGGCATCCAGGGCATCGACACCCGCCAGCTCGTCCGCATCCTGCGCGGCGGCGGCGTCCGCCGCGCCGTCCTCACTCGCCTGCAACCCGACGAGCTACCCGAATCCGGTACCTTCGAGTGGCTCCATGGCCAGACCGACGGCCTCGAAGCCCTGCTGCCAGAACTCACCGACCGCGCCCGCGCCGTCCTGCCGCTCTCCGAGCAGCGCCTCGTCGAAGAAGTCACCACCCCCGACCGTTACGTCCACGAGACCGAGCCCTGGGCACCCTGGGCGGCCCCACCCGTCCGCGAATCCCAACCCCACATCGCCCTGCTCGACTGCGGCGTAAAGCAGAACATCCTGCGCTCCCTCACCATCCGGGGCTGCTGCGTCACCGTGCTGCCCTACGGCGTCTCCGCGAGCGACATCAACGCTCTCGATCCCGACGGCGTCATGCTGGTCAACGGCCCCGGCGACCCCGAGCAGGCCGAGCTAGCCATCGAAACCATCCGCGGCCTCGTCGGCCGGTACCCGATCGCCGGCATCTGCCTCGGGCATCAACTTCTCGCCCTGGCCATCGGCGCCACCACCAGCCGCCTCAAATTCGGCCATCGCGGCGCAAACCATCCGGTCAAGGACCTGGCCACCGGCCGCATCCACATCACCTCCCAAAACCACGGCTTCCAGGTCGACGCCGGTTCCATCCCCAAGGACAGCGGATTCGAAGTCAACCACGTCAACATGAACGACGGCTCGGTCGAGGGCCTCGCCCACAAAGAACTCCCCATCATGACCGTCCAGTACCACCCGGAGGCCTCCCCAGGTCCCCAGGACAACCAGTATCTCTTCGAGCGGTTTCTCGACCTGGTCGAAGGAGCCGCCTGACCGCATGCCGCCCGACGCCACTATCAAAAAAGTACTGATCCTCGGCTCCGGGCCGATCGTCATCGGCCAGGCCGCCGAGTTCGATTACGCCGGCACCCAGGCTTGCAAAGCCATGCGCGAAGAGGGCATCACCTCCATCCTGGTCAACTCCAACCCGGCCACGATCATGACCGATGAGGACATCGCCGATGTCGTCTACATCGAGCCGCTCACCGTCGATGTGGTCGAGCGCATCATCGCCCGCGAGCGCCCTGACGGTCTCCTGCCCACCCTCGGCGGCCAGACCGGCTTGAACCTGGCCAAGGACCTCAACGACGCCGGCGTCCTGGAGAAGTACAAGGTACGCACGCTCGGCACCTCCATCCAGGCCATCCAGCAGGCTGAAGACCGCAAATTGTTCAAGAACCTTATGGATGACATCGGCGAGCCCATCCCCAGCAGCGCCAGCGCCACCTCGCTGCCCGAAGCCTGGGAAATCGCCGGTCGGCTCGATTTTCCGCTCATCATCCGGCCCGCCTACACCCTGGGCGGTACCGGCGGCGGCATCGCCCGTAACGAAGACGAATTCGAGGAAACCGTCTCCTCCGGCCTCCGCTTCAGCCCCATCAACCAGATTCTCGTCGAGGAGTACCTCCAGGGCTGGAAGGAGATCGAGTACGAGGTCATGCGCGACGCCGCCGACAACTGCATCACCGTCTGCAACATGGAAAACCTGGACCCAATGGGAGTTCACACCGGCGACTCCATCGTGGTCGCTCCCAGCCAGACTCTCAGTGACAAGGAATACCAGATGCTGCGCTCGGCGGCGCTCAAGATCATCCGCGCCCTCGGCATCGAAGGCGGCTGCAACATCCAGTATGCCCTCGATCCCAAATCCTTCGAGTACCGGGTGATCGAGGTCAATCCCCGGGTCAGCCGCTCCTCCGCCCTGGCCTCCAAGGCCACCGGCTACCCCATCGCCCGCATCGCGGCCCGCATCGCCATCGGCCGCACCCTGGACGAGATCGCCAACCCCATCACCCGGGAGACCACCGCCGCCTTCGAACCGGCTCTCGACTACATCGTCGTCAAAATCCCCCGCTGGCCCTTCGACAAGTTCGCCGGCGGCGACCGCACGTTGGGAACCCAGATGAAGGCCACCGGCGAGGTCATGGCCATCGAGCGCACCATGGAGGCCGCGCTCAACAAGGCCGTCCGCGGCCTCGAGTTCGGCGGCCGCACCCTTCTCTGGGAGGATCCCGCCTGGGACACCGCCGCCGACATCGCCCCGTTCATCGACACCCCCAACGACCAGCGCCTCTGGGCCCTCATGGCCGCCTTGCGACGCGGAATCACCACCGAGGAACTCGCCCGTCGCACCGCCATCGACGTCTTCTTTCTCGAAAAGCTCAACAACATCTACAGCATGGAAATCCGCCTGCTCGAGGAGCCCCTGGACCCGAGCCTGCTCTGGGAGGCCAAGCGGCTCGGATTCTCCGACGAGATGATTGGCAATCTGGCCGACGAGTTGCCCCAGCGTGTCCGCGACCTGCGCCATTCCTGGGGCATCCGCCCCGTCTACAAGATGGTCGACACCTGCGCCGCCGAGTTCGCCGCCTATACCCCCTACTACTACAGCACCTACGAGATGGAGAACGAAGCCGCGCCCTTCGCGGAGGAGGCTGCCGTCGTCATCGGTTCCGGCCCCATCCGCATCGGCCAGGGCATCGAGTTCGACTACTGCTCCGTCCATTCCGCCTGGGCCTTGCAGGAAAGCGGCCGCAAGAGCGTGATGATCAACAGCAATCCCGAAACCGTCAGCACCGACTTCGACACCTCCGACCGTCTCTACTTCGAAGCCCTCGACGAAGAAAGTGTCGCCGACATCATCGAGAACGAGACCGGCCAGCACGCGCCCGCCGCCGTCGTGCAATTCGGCGGCCAGACCGCCATCAACCTGGCCAGTCCTCTCTACAACCTGGGCATCCGCATCGCCGGCAGCGACGTCAAATCCATCGACGAGACCGAGAACCGCGAGAAATTCGACGCCCTGCTCGAACGCCTCGGAATTTTGCGCCCCCCCGGCGCCGCCGTGCACCGCATGGAAGACGCCCTCGAAGTCGCCGACCGCCTCGGCTACCCGGTCCTGGCCCGCCCGTCCTACGTCCTGGGCGGCCGCGCCATGGAAATCGTCTCCGACCGTGAGAGCCTGAAGCGTTACATCACCACCGTCACCCAACCGTCCCCCAGCCAGCCTGTCCTCATCGACAAGTACCTCGAAGGCAAAGAGGTCGAGGTCGATGCCATCTGCGACGGCGAAGACACGCTCATACCCGGGATTATGGAGCACATCGAGCGCGCCGGAGTCCATTCCGGAGACAGTTTCGCCGTCTACCCGCCCATCGGCCTTTCCTCAAAGTCCGCCGAGAAACTCGTGGAGATCACCCAGACCATCTGCCGCGCCGTCAACGCCCGCGGCCTGGTCAACATTCAGTACGTCGTCTGGGAAGACGAGGTTTACGTCATCGAGGTCAACCCCCGCGCCAGCCGCACCGTGCCCTTCATGAGCAAGGTCACCGGCGTGCCCATGGTCCGCCTGGCCACCCGCATCATGCTTGGCCAGACCCTCCGCGATCTCGGCTATGAGCCCGGCCTCTGGCCCGAGAGCCCCCTCGTCGCCGTCAAGGCTCCCGTATTCTCCATGGACAAGCTCTCCGGCGTCGACACCTTCCTCGGTCCTGAGATGAAGTCCACCGGCGAGGTCATGGGCATCGACACCGAATTCGCCCCCGCGCTGCATAAGGCCATGCTCTCCGCCGGACTCGGCATCCCCGACACCGGCGCCATCCTCATGTCCATCGCCGATCGCCATAAGGCCGAATGCCTGCCCATCGCCCAGGCTTTCGCCGACCGCGGCCACTCCCTCCTCGCCACCTCCGGCACCGCCCGCTACCTGCGTGGATTCGGCCTCGAAGTTGAAGAGGTAAGCCGCCTCCGCGAAGGCGACAACACCATGATCGACACCATCCGCCAGGGTCGCACCGTCCTGGTGGTCAATACCCTCACCGGCGATCGCAAAACCCTGCAGGACGGCTTTCACATGCGCCGCGCCGCCGCCGGGAGCCAGGTGCCGTGCCTGACCTCCATCGACACCGCCCGCGCCCTGGCCGACGCCATCAGCGCCGGCGGTTCCACCTACAACGTCCTCCCCCTCGCCGCCTATCGCAATCGCGATCCCAACGACCGACCCCGCTGATGCCGGCACCCATCTTCGCCGAAGTCGTCGCCAACGCCCGCCTCTCCGAAATCCTTTTCTGGATCACCCTGCGATCCGAACCGATCGCCACCGCCTCCCACCCGGGCCAGTTCGTGCACATGCTCAACGGCGACGCCGACGATCCCCTCCTGCGCCGCCCCTACAGCCTCTCCGCCATCGACCCCGGCGCCGCCACCTTCTCGATCCTTTACCACGTCGCCGGCCGGGGCTCCGATTGGCTGTCCCGCCGCCGTCCCGGCGATCGCGTCGACACCCTGGGGCCGCTGGGGACCCATTTCAGAATTGAATCCGGTAACCGCCACCTTTTGATGATCGGCGGCGGCATCGGCATGGGCCCGCTCGTCGCGCTCGCCGCCGCCACCAACCCCGACGATGCGGACTGCGTCCTGATAAATGGCGCCCGCGCCGCCGCCGGGCTGCTGCCAGGCGAATTCCTCCCCGCCGCGGCCGAACTCCAGATCGCCACCGACGACGGTTCCGCCGGCGCTCACGGCACCGCCGTCGACCTGCTGCCGGAATGGTACGACTGGGCCGATCAGATATTCGCGTGCGGTCCGGGAGCCATGTTGCAGGCGCTCGACAGCGCCCTGCGTCTACAGACCGGTCGCAAGTCGGTGCAATTCGCGCTGGAGGCCCGCATGGCCTGCGGGCTCGGAGTGTGTCACAGTTGCGTCGTCACCACCCGTAAGGGTCCAAAGCGCGTGTGCACCGAAGGACCGGTGTTTGACCGGCAAGACCTGACCTGGCGATGGGAAACCGGCATCTAGACCATCGGGCACCGAGGAGTCGCCTTTGAAACGACCTTCGGGCGAGCTCCGCGGCATCCTCATGATGTCCATCGGCGTCTTCGGATTCGCCACGTCTTCCCTGCTCGTCCGCCTCGCCTTTCCCGTCTCCGCCCTCGAAGTCACCTTCTGGCGTCTCCTTTTTGGCGCCATCTTCGTTACCACCCTGGCCGCCTTACGCGGCGAGCTGCGCGGCTGGTTTCAAGACATCTTCTCTTACTGGGCTTACGGCCTCGCCATGAGCCTGCATTTCCTCTTCTTCGTCGGCGCCCTTTGGTTCACGTCCATCGCCCACGCCCTCTCCATCGTCTATTTCTCGCCCGCCCTCATCGCCATCGCCTCCACCCGACTCTTTGGCGAACGGCTCACCCGCATCCAGGTCGCCGGAATCGCTCTCTCCATCGCCGGCATCGCGGTAATGTCCGGATTCGAACCAGAGATGACCGGCCAGAAGCTGTTCGGCGATCTCTTCGCGCTGCTCTCCAGTATCATGTTCGCCGTCTATTCCATCCTGGGACGCATCCGCCGCCGCCGCACCCCGGTCTTCGCCTATACGTCCCGCATGTACGCCTGGGCCGCCCTGTGGGCCGTGCCGCTGCTGATCGTCAGCTTCGAGCCGTCCAACTACACCGCCGGCCGCATCGCCGCCCTGGTGCTCGCCGGCTTCGTGCCCATCGGCATCGGCCACACCCTTTACAACGCCGCCCTACGTCACCTCTCCGCCACCAAAACCAACCTGATCGCCACGCAGGAGGTCACCGGCGGCATCCTGCTGGGCGCGCTCTTTCTGGCCGAGGTACCCGGCCCTGTGACCACCGTCGGCGTCCTCATGAACCTGGCCGGAATCGTAGTTGTCCTCACCCGCGGCGGGTCCCGCCGGTCGGACTAACTCCCGGGGCTACCGCGCTGGTGGACCAATCGCCCGACTTTTACCCGAAAGAAAAAAGCAGCCGAGGGCTGCCTACGGCGGTTAGGCTTGATCCTGCCGCTGGCGCCGGATGAACGCTGGCACTTCGCTGTTTTCCGGATCGGTCTCCACCGGCTGGGTAACCTCGCGAATCTCCGGCTCGGCCGCGGCGGGCGGTTCTTGCGTCGCCGTCGCCGTCGGTGCGCCCACCGGCTCCCGCGCCACTCGTTCTATCACCTGGCCTCGGCCCGCCGTTGCCCGCGGCGCCGCCGCCACGTCGGCATTCGCCGTTCGCCGCGACCACGGATCGCGCGAAGGTATCCCGCCTTCACCAAATCCGGTGGCGATCAGCGTGACCGACAACGTCTGCAGCGGATTCGGATCCACCACCGCACCGAAAACTATCCGGGCGTCAGGGCTGGCCAGTCGCTTGAGTTCGTTTACCACCGTCTGAATTTCGTGAATTCCCAGATCCTGGCCTCCGGCCACATTCACCAGGATTCCCGAAGCGCCTTCCAGCGGGATGTCGATCAGCGGACTGGACGCCGCCTGTTGCAGCGCCGCCTCCGCCCGGCCTTCTCCACCGGCCACTCCCACTCCCATGATTGCCGTGCCCGAGTGCTCCATGATGCTCCGCACGTCCGCGAAATCAACATTCACGAATCCGACCGACGTGATCAGGTCTGTAATGCCACGGACTCCGTTCAGCAGCATCGTGTCCGCCGCCTTGAACGCATCCGCCATCGAAGTGTTCTTCTGCACCACGTGCACCAGGCGGTTGTTTTGAATCACCACCAGCGCGTCCACCTGCTCTCGCAGCTCCTCCAGTCCGCCCTCGGCCGACCGGCCTCGCATCGAACCTTCGAACATGAACGGCATTGTCACCACCCCGACTGTTAGCGCGCCCGAATCCTTCGCGATCCGCGCCACGATCGGCGCCCCGCCCGTTCCCGTGCCCCCGCCCATTCCAGCCGTTACAAACACCATGTCGGCATCGCTCAACGCCGACTCGATCTCAGCCGAACTTTCAAAGGCCGCTCGCTCACCAACCGTCGGATTTCCCCCCGCCCCCAGGCTCCGGGTGGTCTTCGTGCCGATCGCAATTTTATGGCCCGCCAGGCAATTCGCCAGGTCCTGCGCATCGCTGTTCACGGCGATGAACTCCACCCCGGCCACGCCGGCCTCCACCATTCGGTTGATGGCGTTATTCCCCGCCCCACCGATGCCCACAACGCGGATTTGCGTCCCGCCATTTCCGCGCGGGGCCACCCGCGGATTTACCACACTTGAGACCACGTCATGAGGCCTCTGACGGTCCTGCAGGCGACGCGGATCGAACGGCGCTCCATCTCGCTTAGGCACGGGCCACAACCTCCTCCACCAGATCCTCGTAGATCTTCATGGCTTTTTGAGTTCCCTTGTATGCATATATAGACACGCCAGCGCTCGACGCCTCAAGAATCTTGCTGTTCGTCGGCACTTCCGTCTCAAACACCCGGTCACCCCAGGTCGATCGCAGGAATTCGTTTACCGTCGTTTCTTCACGCAACCGCCGGTCGTACTTACTCAACACGATCCCCAAGATCCGCAATTTCGGATTCATGTACAGGACCTCATTGATACTCTCTTTGAGCATGTCCAGACCCTGCATTGAGAAGAACCGCGCCTCCGTCGGCACCACCACCCAGTCCGCCGCCACCATCGCGTTGATCGTCAGCAGTCCCAGCGATGGCGGCGTGTCAATCAGCATGTAGTCGTATTGGTCGTCCAGGCGCCGCAGGTGCTCCCGCAGGCGCATTTCCCGTCCCAGCTTGTTCACCAGCGCCGACTCCACCGCCGCCAGGTCCAGGCTCGACGGCACCACGTCCACGGTGATCCCCGCTGAATCTTCAATTCGCAAGATCGGAACCGACGCCTTGCGGGATGCCAGGCTCGTGGCGATGGATTCTTCCAGCCCGCGCTCCAGACCGAACGCAGCCGTCAAGTTGGCCTGCGGATCCAGGTCCACTAGAAGTACCCGGAATCCCCGTCGCGCCAGACCGGTACCCAGGTTGGCGGTGGTGGTGGTCTTGCCCACGCCGCCCTTCTGGTTGGCGATGGCAATAATAGAAGCCATAGGAAGCAGTCTCCTACCTCAGTAGATTGAGTTGATTTGCCTCCCAATGGCGAAGGTATCTTAACATAAGTCCGTCGAGTATTAGCAAGTGAAGTCTTCACCATTTTCTCACTGAACAGAGTCGGCGTTCCACTCTCAGCCCCGCCAGCGGCTCCCCTCCACCGCATCGCGTCTAGAATTCGCTGGCCAAACATTGCAGCCACCATGAGTCGCCCCTGCCCATGACATCAGCCTCAAGAACCGAAAAACCCTCCCCCAACCCCTCCCTCGCGGTCCAGATCGCACCAGATCATCCCGACGGACTCAAACTTCAGAATCCCGTCATGACTGCTTCCGGCACCGCCGGATTTGGTCCCGAGCTCGCGAAGGTCTTCGATCTTTCCGTGCTCGGGGCGCTGGTCACCAAGACCGTCACGCCCCGGCCTCGCGAAGGCAACCCCACCCCCCGCACCGTCGAAACCGCCGCCGGGATGCTGAACTCCATCGGCCTCCCCAACCCCGGAATCCAACGTCTCCTGAAGGGCGAAGCCCGCTCCTGGCCCTCTCTCCACGTTCCCATCATCGCCAGCATCGCCGGCGACAGCGCCTCCGATTTTCGCGAACTTGCCGGCACCTTCGAGGGCGTGCCCGGAGTCGTCGCCATCGAGGCTAATTTCTCCTGCCCCAATGTTGAAAATGGCCTCGAATTCGCCACCGACCCCGACCTCCTCACTGAAGCCGTCACCGCCATCCTCGAAGTCAGCAGCCTGCCCCTGCTGGCCAAGCTCTCCCCCAACGTCACCGACATGCGCCCCATCGCCGTCGCCGCCGCGCGTGCCGGCGCCCACGCCCTCACCATCATGAACACCATCCTCGGGATGACCATCGACGTCCGCCGCCGCCGTCCGCTGCTCGGCGCCACCCGCGGCGGGCTATCCGGACCGGCCATCCGCCCCGTCGGCGTCCGCTTCGTCTACGAGGTCTATCCGGAGGTCGACATTCCCATCATCGGCGTCGGCGGCATCGCAACCCTGGACGATGCCCTCGAATATTTCCTGGCCGGAGCCACCGCCGTCCAGGTCGGCACCGCCACCTTCGTCCAGCCGACCGCCGCCCCGACCCTGATCGACGACCTCGCCGCCTACCTTCAGGCCAACAAGATCTCCAGCATCACCAAGCTCACCGGCGCCGCCCACTGACCGCCAGTCACAGACCGGTTTCTTTCAGTCACCTCGTCGCAACGCTGTGTCCACGGCGCGATTGCGATGTGGTGCGGTGCGGACTTACCACTTGCGAGAACCATTCAGAAAGAAAGCGGGCTTAGCCCGTGCTGCAACCATTCAGAAGAAAGAGCCTGTAGCTCCCGTGCGGCAACGAGTCAGAATAATGAGCCTGTGGCTCGGTCAGCGGGAGAAGAGCACCGTCACCACGTCGTCAGGTTTCAGCTCGTAGTCCTTACCCTCGCTTCGGATAAGTCCCTGCCGCCGCGCTTCCGCCTCCGACCCGGCCTCCTCTAGCGCCTCCAACGGAATTACCTCCGCCCGAATGAATCCCTGGGCCAGATCGGTGTGAATGATGCCGGCGAATCCAAGCGCCGTCGTCCCTCCGGGCACCGACCAGGACCGTGCTTCCGTCTCCGAGCCCGTATAGATCGTAAATACCGCCGCCGCGGCGGTTACCGCTTCGATCAACCGGGTCTTCGCCGAAATTTCTATGCCGAGCATTTCCAGGATTTCACCGCGCTCGTCTTCCGGCAGCTCCATGGCTTCCGCTTCAATCGCGGCGCTGACCGCCGCCACTCCCGTCCCCGGATACGGCCACAGTTTCGCCGCTTGCTCACGGGCCTCCTCCCACCCTGCCGCATCGTCCTCTCCGGTATTTAGCACGACCACCATCGGCTTCATGGTCATGAACCCGAAACTGCCAATCGCCTTCAACCGGGTCTCATCCCACTCCAGCGCCCGCAGGTGAACTCCATCCTCCAGCGCTTCCTTCAGGCCGCCGTGCATCTCCTGCTCGCCCACCAGGGCCGCGCGCTCCACCCGCGGCGCCCGATCCAGGTCCCGCTCTAACCGTTCCAGCCTATTTTCCACCGTCGTCAGGTCCGCAATCACCAGATCGGCCGAGACCTCCGCCAGCCGCCTCTGCACGCTATCGCTCTGGCCCTCGTCCAGGTGCACCGGCAGCACCGCCACCAGCACATCCACCCGCTGCATCGCGTTCAGCCACTCGGCCTCACGTCCACTGCTTTCCCCCAACCCTACCCCTTCATAATCAACAAGCGTAAATTCCGCCGAAACGACCTTGCGCGAAGAGTAAAACGCCGCCAGCCGCTCCAAATTCGCGTCGCTCGGGCTGATCGTCGCCGCCCGCGCCGTGAATCGACCCGTTCGTTCCGCCGCGAAGCTGCGCCCGCCCGACACCAATTCCAGTAACGTCGACCGACCCGAGCCCCGCACACCGATCAGGCTGGACAACAACACCCTCGCGTTACTCCCTCGCCGTAGCGCCATTCGGCGCGAAATTCGCCACATGGTAAGCCAAAGCCTTCCGCGAGCCATCGCCCGCCCACGATTGCGCCTCCATCCCTCGCGGAGCGACCTCCTTGAGATATCCTGTCGCCCCAACGCACCCTTGCACCAAAGCATGGAAAGAGCCTCCGTCCTGCCTTCCGAGTGGTTCGAAAAACACAGGTCCGCCCTGGTCATCATCCTTGGCCTCGCCATTCTTATCCTTCAGATCGTGCAGCTCCTCGAAGGGCGGGGGCCCGACTTCACCGGAACCGCCGCTGGCAGGGATGAAGATTCCAGCCGCCTCATCTACATCAGCGGAGCCGTCGTGGCGGCCGTCGCCGCCAGCCGCGACCGCTACGTGATCAACGTAGATTCCACAACCACCGTCGAAATTCTGCCGCCCGTTGGACTCTCTCAGGAGTCCGCCATCCGCCTCGTCAGCGGCGACCTCAGCCTTCTCATTCCCCCGTCCACCACCCCTCTCACCCCACCCCCGTCCTGGCGCGCCGACCTCGTACTGCTCGGGAACCAACCTCCCCCAGCCTTCACCACCCCTGAATTTCTGGACTCCACCGGCGCCGCCGCTCTCGTCGCCGGCCTCGGCCCCGGCGGTACCGCCGTTATCATCCCCGGCGACTCCCTGTCCGACACCGTCGCCTCCGCTCCTCCCACCCATCAATCCAGCGGCGGGGCTGCGGTACGATTGCGACAGACCGGCGCCGAATATTCGATAACATTCGTCCGCTCCTGAGCAGCGGGGCCCCGGGTATCAAGTGAAAACAAATAAGACTGGAGATCTCATGGCGCATCAGGTGTGTTTCATCGGCGCCGGCGCAATGGGCGGCGCCACCATCCGCGGATTGCTACGGGAAAAGGTTTTCACCCCCGACGAGATAGTCGCCTGCGATCCCGCTCAGAATCTCCTCAAAACCCTGAGCGGCGAACTCAGCATCGACACCACCGCCGACAACGTCGAGGGCCTGGCCGGCGCCAGCACTGTCTTCCTCGCCATAAAGGCGCAACACCTCGAAGCCGTCTGCGCCGGCATCTCCTCGGCCCTACAGAACGATCAGCTGGTGATCTCCATCGTCGCCGGCGCTCGCCTCGACACCCTCTGTGAATACCTCGACTCCACCCTCGTCGTCCGCGCCATCCCCAACACCCCCGCCCAGGTCGGCGCCGGCATCACCCTGTGGACATCCGCCGACGGGGTCACTTCCGACGATCTCCAGACGACCAGCCGAATTCTCGGCGCTCTCGGCACGGAACTCCGCACCGAAGACGAACGCCACATCGACATGGCCACCGCCGTCAGCGCCAGCGGTCCCGCCTACGCCTTCCTCATCCTCGAAGCCTGGACCGACGCCGGCGTGCGCATCGGCCTCCCTCGCTCCACCGCCGAGCGCCTCGCCCGCGAAACTCTCGTCGGCTCCATGCGCATGCAGGAACTCACCGGCAGCCATCCCGCCGATCTCCGCGCCCAGGTCACCTCGCCCGGCGGCACCACCGCCGCCGCCCTCCAAGCATTTGAAGAAGGCGGCCTGCGAGCCTCATTCGGCCAGGCCATCGAAGCCGCCTTCCGCCGCTCTATCGAACTCGGTAACTAACAGGCGCAGCCTGTTTTGTTCTAGCAGCGGACGCAACTTGTAACCACCGCAGCCACGGGCCGTTGTATTTGAGCAGCCGACTCAGGCTGTAACCACAGTCACCACAAGCCGTTCTGTCCGACCAGCAGCCACAGGCCAGGCACAGCCCGTTTCTTCTAGCAGCGGACTCTGACCAAAACCGCTGCCACCCAAGACAGCCCTAATCGACCAGCAGCCCCTCTTCCCCCAACAATTTCAGGCTCTGCTCGAAAGCGTCGATCGTCAGATCGATGTCGTCCTCGGTCATCACCGCCGACGTCATCCCGCCGCCGCCTCCTATATGCACCCCGTGCAGCATCATCGCCGTCTGCAACGGCGCGCCCAGCGATCCCATCGCGCCACGATCACGCCGGCCGGTAAACGACAGGCGCACGAACGAATGCGACCCGAACACCTCCGCCTTCAACCCCCGTACATCGATGACCTTTTTCATCCCGGCTCGCAGGCGATCACCCATTCGATTCGCTACTGCGTGGGCTTTGCCGTCCGCGATGTAATCCAGGCACGCCACTCCCGCTGTCGCCGAAAGCGGATTGGCGTTGAAGGTGCCCGGATGCGAAATCCGCTTCCCTCGATTCCAGCCCGACTCGTCCCGCATTTCTATCAGTTCCACAAATTCCCGCCGTCCCGCCACCGCCCCACCCGGGAAACCCCCGGCCAGGATTTTGGCCAGCGTCGTCAGGTCCGGCGTAATGCCGAATTCCTGCTGGTAACCGCCAGGGCTGTATCGGAATCCGGTAATCACCTCGTCGAAAATCAGCGGTACATCCATCTCCGTGCAGATCGCCCGCAACTCCCGCACCCATTCCACATCCGTCGGCGCCGATCCTCCCCCGGCCCCCGACGGCTCCAGGATCACACAGGCGTATTCCCTGGCCGCCAGCGTGTCTCGTACCTGCGCCGCATCATTCACCGGAATCGCCGTCACCGTGTCTTGCACAGCTCCTGGGACTCCCGCCGAGGTTGGTGTATCGAACGGCTCGTATACCGCCACCGTCGCGTAGTCATGCCAGCCATGGAAATGAGCCTCGAACTTCAACACTTGCTCGCGACCGGTCAGCGCCCGGCACATGCGAATAGCCATCATCGTCGCTTCCGTGCCCGAGGAGTGAAACCGCACCATCTCCGCCGACGGAATCAGTCTACAAACCCGGTCCGCCCACTCCGCGATCGCCTCGTGGCTCGCGCCAAAGTGCGTCCCCAGTTCCAACGCCTCCCGCACCGGCCCTATCACCGCCGGGTGGTTCTGCCCCAGCAGCAGCGCCCCATGGCCAACGATGAAATCCACATAGCGGTGCCCGTCCACATCCCACTTGTAGGCGCCCTCCGCCCGCTCCACGTAGATCGAAAACGGCCTCGACACCCGCATGTCGTGCTCCACCCCGTCCGGCAGTAGCCGCCGCGCCCGCTCGTACGCCGCCCGGCTCTTCGGACGCTCCGCCTCGTAACGCTCGTAAATCCCCATCGTCGACTTCACCGTCGTTGCCATCCGGGTACCCCTTCCCGCGCGCTCTCGGCCAGCGCCCGTCCACTGTATTTAAAACCGTTTTTGGACCGTTCGGCGACGCTATCACAGGGTTCCGACCCGGTCAAAAGCCCGGATCCCACCACCCGCGCTACACTCCCAATATGTCCTCTAATCGCAAGCCGCGCCCGTGATTGCGCTGGTTCTCGGCGATCGCGACGTCCGTCTCCAGCGCGTCGTCAACCGCCTGCTCGCCTCTGACCTCGACGGCGATGTCGGCGTGCTGCGTTTCGACGCCCGCGAGGCCCCCCTGGAAGACATCGTCAACGCCGCCTCCATGGGCTCCTTCTTCGGCGAATCGCAACTCGTCTTCGTGCAAAACGCCCCCCTCCCCACCCGCCGCGACAAAAACAAACTCTGGAAATGGCTCGCCGCTTCCGCCGCCGATTTACCCGATTCGCTTCGGCTGGTCGTCACCTACTATCTGGACGGCCTCAACCGCACCGACCGCACCCGCAACGAGAAAAAAGCCCGAACACTAGAAAAGAAAGGCGCCGAGGTCCACGTCGTCCCCACCCTGAGCACCCGTTCCTCCCGCGCCGCCCTCAGCTGGATATTCGATATCGTGCGCGAAAACAACATGAGCATCAATCCCGACGCGGCCGAGTATCTCGTCCATCGCTCCGCCGCCGATGGATCCGCCCTTGAGCAAGAAGTGCTAAAGGTCGCCGCCCTCCTCGGCTTTTCCGGCAATATCACCCTGGCCGACATCGACAACGCCGATCCCTACCCCGCCGAAGAAGTCGTCTGGGAATACCTCGGCGCCGTTGTCGCCGGCGAGCCGGGCCGGGCCCTCCAGATCCTAGGCACCACCCTCTCCCAGGGAGCCGAGCCGGAATTCGTCCTGGCCATCCTGGGCACCAACGTGCGGCGATTGCTCGATGTCACCGACATGATTCGATCCCGCGTACCGGCAAAAGAGATGCAATCCGCCCTGCGCGTGGCCGACTGGCAGCTAGGGCGACTGCAAACCGAGGCCGGCTCGTTCCGACCCGGCGAACTCCGCACAATGCTGGAAAAACTGGTCGACCTTGACCTGCGCCAGAAGACCGGCGGCCTGCGCCACGGCGGCCTCGCCCGTGGACTTGAGGCCCTTACCGTCAGATTCTGCTACCGCATCTTCGAGGGCTCCGGAGCCGGAGCCTCTGAACCCGCCCGCGTCTAGCTAACTAGCCAGCCTCGGCCGACGGCGTCGGCGCCCCCGGGTACTTCGCGTGAAACGCCGCCATCAAGCGGGACTTCCTGCGCGCCGCGTTGTTCTTGTGTACCACCCCCGACGTCGCCGCCGAGTCCAGCCTCACCAACGCCTGCGCCAGCGTAGCCTCGATGGCTTTCCGGTCATCCGCCTCCAACGCCGCTCGTGCCGCCGTCACCATCGTCCGGGCTTCCGAGCGAATCATTCGATTTCGCTCCCGGCGGCGTACTTCCTTACGGACCTCTTTCGCCCGCTTTCGTTGCTTGCGCAGTCGTGCCTCAGATGGCAAAAGCTATTTACCTCTTATGTGGAGAACGTATCGAAAATACCGCCCGCGCCCGTTTCGACGTAGGCCGTCGCAGTGTCGAGCGCTTGGTAAGCGGCCAAGTGTACCAGCTACCGGGCCGCCCCTGATCCCGCAAAAGCCAGCTCCGTCTTCATTCCCACCCTTCCCGCCATTATTCCGGGCCCGGCAGCCCCAACCCCTCCGGTATTATGCGATCTCAGCTGGCGCCCGACGCTCACCCGCCGGAATCGGCGCCATCCATCTCACCGGCGCTCGTAGCTCAGCGGATAGAGCACTGGTCTTCGGAACCAGGGGTCGGGGGTTCGAATCCCTCCGGGCGCGCCCATTTCCACAGGTTTGAGGCAGGCTGTACCGGCTGATCAAACGGCCCTGATAGCCGGTTTTGCTAACGAGCGCTCGTCCATTGATGTCACGGACAACTGGTTGTGGTTTTCGAGTAGGACACCGAAGGGCCCATCACGGGGATAATCTGAGGGTGCGGCAGCGGTAGGCCACATCGATATTCGGCATACCGGTTCTACCGGCAGGAAGCGAATGGAATCGGAAGGCTGACTATTGTCGTGTCACCTGGTCGTCCGCCACCGCAGCGCTACCTTCCCAACACCAACAGAGCCCTTAGACTGATCCCGGTGGTGCCGTGTGTCGAGTGTCTTCTAGGGGAACCATTTCGTGGGTGAACACCAGTTGGGGATCACTGTCTGTTATGCAAGCGTTGCCATTAAAGCGGGCGGTGTCCGGTGTCGTCTGTTCTGGGTCCGGACGGCGTTCAGATTCGGTTTTAGAATCGTCCTTCTGAGACGCTACCAGTGCCGTCGCGGCTCCCTTTTCCTGTAGATAGGCCAAGGAAATCGCGCGCATAATGGTATGGAACGTTGCGGCCGATAGTGCCGTGTTCTCAGGGCCGCCGCTACGGACATCACTGTGTGAATTCGCAAGTACAGTAATCGATAAATCTAGTTGGGGCGAGTACAACAATAGTGCCGTAAAACCGCCCCCGCTGCCGGGGTGACCATACATAACCAGGTTACTACCGTCCCCCAACTCCAATGTCGACTTCGTAACGTGAAATCCGTATTGCTGCAACGTCCCACCAATCCGCACCGTTTCCCCTACAAATGAATCCAACAGTGTTTCACGTACCTTCGGCGCGATAGCGCTCCCGCCTTCGCTAAACAATTCATATCCCCAATGCGCCAGATTGCCGGCTGTTGTGACAATCCCCCCACCAATCCATGTTGTTCTATTCGTTTGGAGAAACCAATCCTGCCGCCATCCTGAACTAGATTCCGAGATATCACCGAATCCCACTCCTCCCCACTGCTCGCGATCTCCATGCGGCCGCGCTGTATCGGCTGGAGTCCCATCTTGCGGGAGAAGCGCTGCAGAAATCCCTAATGGGTCAAAGAACTCTTGTTTTAGTAACCGGTTCAATGGAAGGCCACCCTGATGCTCTGCAATCATCCCCAGAAGAGCGGTGTTGGTGTTGGAATAGGCATATTCACCCGGACTTGTATGTGGGGAGGATACGAGCCGCGGCAGGTCAGCCGGCTTCCAGGCTGCAGACGCCAGCACCGCACTGTAGTCAGATCCTTTATTTTCGCCGTAGTCGGCAAGGCCAGCGGTCATGCTTAGAAGCTGAGAAACCGTTACATCAGGGTTGATGAAGTCGGTGTCGATTTCCCCATAGTCAGGGTGATCCGACAGCACTGACGAAATAGTATCGGAAAGCTTGTATAAGCCATCCTCGACTTGACTCAATATCAGGGCCGCGATGAAAGTTTTTGATACGCTCCTGATCAACATAGGCGTCTCAGCCCTCATTGGAACTGACTCACTCGCAGTGCCCATAGCGTAGGACCACAGTCGGCCACCCTGATATACACCGACCGATATCCCCGCCTTATCAGTGGCGGAATTGAAGGCTTGGTCTACCGATTGCTCGAATTTCGATTGCATGTCGGCTGGGAATGCGACATAGACGGTTTGTGGAGTGAAATCCGGCGCGGGATCTATAAGACCAATGCTTTGCTCGGTTCCTTGTGGAGTTTTCGGTGATTCCTGAGCAGAAACGCCCACATTCTTCATGTCAGAAATATCGAGATGGGTGGTAAGAGTCTGGCAGGCGCCGTCCTCGCATTCCTCAAACATGATGCTCAGGTCCGGACGCTCCTGCGTAATTCTGAAGGTGAAATTTGCACCTTCCCCTTCGGCCTGCTCTGAATTGGTCCACCAGTACAGGCGGGCTCCCTCTGTGTAGCCACTGGCTTCACAGATGACCTGCCGATGTGCTTCATCAAAATTGCAGCTTATGGCCAGATCATCTATTTGAGATGCACTTGCCATTGATGGCGATGGTTTTGTCGTCTGTGTGGTCGCCACCGCACGTCCATCTTTACCCACTTCGGGGGCGGTATCCCCACCGCACGCGGTGATTAGCGCAGCAAGCAGTAGAAGAATTTTCAGTAGATACCGCATTCGCCTGTTCCGATGAATCGTAATCGCAATGGACTGCCCACTTTATGGATGTTAGCGTCCTGTCTCAACGCACTTGCCCTACCGTCTACCCGGACGAGTAAGTCACACGCGGACACTGGAAGAAGTGGTCGCCGCCATTGAACACAATCTCCCATCAATTAGCCATTGACGGGTCCCGCTGTTTCTTGTGGTTTTCGATTGAGGTGGTGCGGTAGCCGAGCGAGGTGGACAGCGCAGGAGTTGCTAGGGTGGAACTGGAAGCGCATCACGGTGCGCGCCAACCGATTCTTGGGAATGTGAGAGGACACCGATGAGAAGAACGGGTACTAGCTATATAGAGGACGGGATCAGCCGGGTCTAACCTCGCCGCGTTTTGCAAACCATTTTGCAAACCAACGTGTTAGTAAAGGCCGATACACACAGGGGCACACCGTGATGGGCAACCTCTCCGTCACAGAGGTAGAGGGGTATCACGGGACGCGGTGGGACAGTAAGGGATGGATGCCGCCGAACTTCGGGTTCTTCCTTGCACTACTGGGTTTTATAGTCCAAGTGTTCGTATGGATCGGAGCTAGTACAGCTAAATTTTCTTTTTCAGAACCAGCGAAAATCAAGGAGTTAACTTGTGAAGCTTTCAGCTGATCAGATAGCACAGTACGACCGAGACGGATTCCTATATTACGGCGAGCTTCTCACTGAAGATGAAGTGACAAACTTGCGACTTCGTTTTGACAATCTCTTTGAGAGAACGGAGTTTAAGGACCCGCGCGAAGCGGGTGGCGAGGCAGGCAGGGAATTGAGAACCGACACTTCGGGAGACGCGAAAGATTCGGTTCAACAGATCATTGATGTGTACAAGCGTGATCCGGCATTCGAAGCTCTCATACATGACGAGCGTATCTTAGACGTGACCGAGTCCTTAATCGGACCAAACATCAAACTCCTTGCAGACCAAGCCTTATTGAAGCCTGCCTACCACGGCGGGGAGTTGCCCTGGCATCAGGACAACGGCTACTTTCTGTTGGACCCGCCTGACTCGGTAACTTGCTGGATTGCGCTCACGGACGTGACTGAGGAAAACAGCCCCCTGCGGTTCATCCCTGGTAGTCACAAGGACGGTCTAGTCGAGCACACTGAAGGTTTTGAAGGAACCATTCTGAGGGAGTCCTCGGCCGACAATTCAAAAGCTGTGACCGTGACAGTTCCTCAGGGACATGCAAGCTGGCATCATTGCGAAACTCTTCACAACACCAAGCCGAATCGTAGTCCTCATCCACGTCCCGTATTCGCTATCCAATACATTTCATCAGATTGCCGAAGCATGAGTGGGAATGACGACAGAAATAGACACCTAGAAAGTCTAATGTTGGTCCGCGGCCGGGATTAAGAGTCCCTGGGACCTTCGCACAGGCCGAGTGGGGTACCGCTGCTTAGTAACAGAAATGTCCGATTTGACTCTCTTGGCCCTCCTTGGCCAAGACATCACTGTTGATGCGGGTGGTTTCGATATATGCCCTAACGATAATCCTGATCAAAGTTAATGCGGTGTGGCCTACAGTGTTAGCCCCTCCGAAAACTCTCCGAAGTAGCTGGTGGGATTCGAACCCACAACCCACAACCCACAACCCACAACCCACAACCCACAACCCACAACCCACAACCCACAAATAAAAGTCTCATGCAGGCCGAGGCGGCCGAAGCTGAGGAGCATCCACTTTACGCGGAGGCTAGGGAGACGGCTGCACGCCGGTTACCGCTAGAGGAGGAGGTTCTCGCAGGCAACTTGACCCAACCGCATTGCGGATGAGTGGGGTCGACATGCCTGACCTTGTCGATCCTGCGATTGGCAGCGGGCAAGCAAGGGCCTGGTGAAGCAAATTGGAGCCGGCCACCCAGTCCCACACCAGTTAGCCGCAGGCTATGTGGCCTAAGAGCTGGAGTTCACTTACGGGGCTGGGATGAATTGGATATCTAATGCCTGCTCGCGATCACCCTCCCCCTCATTATCGTCGCAGTAAAATCTCCTTACTCGTGAGGTTCTACGGCTGAGGAGATTGTGGAATGAGCTACCAACCGCTTTCTGAAGTACGAAAAACGCTCAGAGTCGACTGGTATCGATGCCCCATCGAACACACAAAACTGCGTAAGCTTTCGAACCGAAGCGATGTACAAGGCTGGTTTCAAGCGGGCGGACACATCGCCTTATACCTCTTCACAGGCATTGTTAGCTATATGCTCTGGTCCCATCAGAATTGGTTCGGCTTTATCCTTGCGCTGTTTTTACACGGAACAGTAACGAGCTTTTTCGCGGGCATCGCACCACACGAACTTGGGCACGCTACTGTTTTTCGCACAAAGCAGTTGAACAAGATTTTCCTCTACCTAACTTCCCTACTGTCCTGGTTTGATACCTTTGACTACAACACCAGCCACACATACCACCATCGCTACACGCTCCATCCCGATGGCGATCGTGAAGTCCTGCTACCACTACATCCAAACGTTGGTAAAACATTTCTACTCCAAATGTTTACGATCAATCTTGCGACAAGACGTGGAAGGACATTAGGCAATGGTTTCTTCCAAAAATTAGTCCAGACGTTCAAAGCAGCGAGGGGTAAAGCTCACTCTAATGAGTGGATACATACGCTACATATCGATCAGCCGGACCAGCGACTCAACTCGGTGTGGTGGGCACGCACGCTATTAGTATTTCATGGCTCAGTGTTAATCACATCAATAGCAACCGGCCTCTGGGTTCTACCTATTCTGATTTCTCTAGCCCCATTCATTGCAAATTGGGCCGCCTATTTTGTCAGCATGCCACAGCACTGCGGCCTAATGGACAAGGTGCCTGATTTTCGGAAATCCGTACGCTCGATGCATCTCAATCCTGTCCTTGAGTTCCTTTATTGGCGCATGAACTGGCATGCCGAGCACCACATGTATGCCGGTGTTCCCTGTTATAACCTAAAAAAGTTGTACAAACAGATCGCCCATGACATGCCAGAACCCAGAACACTAATAGGGGCATGGCGGGAAATGCTTGGGATCTGGCAGCGGCAAGAGACCGACCCGAGCTACCAGTTCGATACACCGTTGCCGGTAGGAGCGGGACGTATCCGGACCGACGTGCCCGACGAGTTGGAGAGTTCAATCGGAGAGTTGGCCCCAAGAGGTTTAAGGTACAAAGACCCCTATCTTGACTGATACCGTTGTTTTTCGAGAACGGGTACTAGCTATATAGGTGACGGGATCGGCCGGGTCTAACCTCCCCGCGTTTTGCAAACCATTTTGCAAACCTACGGGCTGTTATGCGACGGGTTACACCGGGATACAACGGGATGGGCAACCTCTCCGTCACAGAGGTAGAGGGGTATCACGGGACGCGGTGGGACAGGAGGGGATGGATGCCGCCGAACTTCGGAACCAGGGGGCGGAGGTTCGAATCCCTCCGGGCGCGCCACTTTTCACGGATTCACCGTTTCCGCGGCCATTCCTCCAAGCAGGCTCTTCCCCGCCGGAATCGCCCAACCTGCAAGCGTGCTGTCAAACAATCCCAAACAGCGTCCCAGGCCATCGTACTAATATTGCGCCGAATCGTCGCCCGTCGGACACAACGGCCAACTCCGGGAACAGCTCTTGACCAACACCACTTCAAGCGGCAGCGGCCGCGTGCGCGTCGGCCTTGTGGGCGCGGGCGGATTCGGCTCCTACACCGCCGATATCATCGCTCAGATCCGGGAGCTCCAGCTGGCCGGCGTGGCCGACCCCAACTCGGAATCCGCGAGGCGGGTCGCCGAGCGTTATGACGTTCCTTCCTGGTCCAGCCACGAGGAGCTAATCGCCGAGTGCGACTGCGACGCCGTGGCCGTGGTAACCCCACATAACACCCACCGGGACATCGCCGTCGCCGCCGCTCGTGCGGGTCGCCATGTGTTTTGCGAAAAGGCGATGGCGATCAACGCCGCCGAGTGTCACGAGATGATCGACGCCGCGGCCTCCGCCGGAGTGAAACTGATAGTCGGTCACAAACGCCGATTCAGACCCGCCTAGGCCGAGATGAAACGGCTCCTGGAATTCGGCGGTTTCGGCCACCCGATCGCCGTGAATGTCGTCGGATTCTTCGGCCGGCGTATCGACAGATTCTATAAAAGCCGCGAGGCCAGCGGCGGGCTGCTCTACTGGGCCGGAGTGCACGACGTGGACACGCTTCGCCATCTTATGGGCGAGGTGGACAGCGTCTACTCCACCATCGGCCCAAAGCTCCACCCCGAGGTCGACGACCTGGAGGAATCCATCTCCGTCACCCTGAATTTCGCTAGCGGGGCCATCGGCTCTTTGCAAGTGTCAACCTACTATCCCATGGCCACCTACCGCACCGGATTCAGCTACCAGATTGTGTGTGAGCGCGGCGGTATCGCCTACGATCCACGCCAGATCGCCGTGGTCTCACAAATTGAAGGCGAGTCGGCTCAAACCAGCTTCTTCGAGGGCTACGACGCCACGCCGGCCTTCCTGCACGAGTGGTCCAATTTCGCGGCCTGGAGTCTGCGCGACGAGCCGCCGGTCCTCACCGGCGAAGACGGCCTGCGCTGCGTAGAAATTCTGCAGGCCGCCTCCATCTCAGCCGAAACCAGGGCCGTCGTGCGGCTACCTCTGGAGACCGACGACCGCCGACCCTACGGATAGTCCCGAAGCCACCCCACCCCGCCCTCCCCGGCTCAGGCTAGATCGCGGATCACCGCATGCGCGGCATTGTGCCCGGGAAGGCCCGTCACCCCACCGCCGGGATGGCAACCGGAGCCGCACAGGTACAGGCTTTTCACCGGCGTGCGGTAGTCCGACCACCCCGCCACCGGTCGCCGGGCCAGCATCTGATCCACCGTCATGTCAATGTGATGCATGCTGCCATCCGTGATGCCGGCCTGCGCTTCGATATCCGAGGGGCTGTGCAGTCGGGATTGCTGCACGATCTCCGGAAAGGTGGGAGCGTACTTGCCCACCTGCGCTATCAAATCCCGACTTACCCGGTCCCGCACCTCGCCCCATGAAGCTCCCACGGGCCGGATCGGCGCGTACTCCGCCCATATTGATATTGCATGCCGCCCCGAAGGCGCCATTTCATCGTCATACAACGTATGGGTCACAACCCCCAGCACGCAGGCCGACGGCACCCGTCCCGCTCGCGCGTCGATCCAGGCCCGGTCTATGTCTTCGAGCGATTCACATATGCGCGCATGCGCGAAATGGTGCGGTTGCTGCTCCGCGCCGGGCAGCGCCGTCCAGTCCGGCAGCCCGTCCACCGCGCACATCAATTTCATATACCCGGCCGCCGCCCTCAGGTTGCGCACCGCATCGACGAACTCCCCCGGCAGGTTATCGGCGCCCACCAGGCCCAGAAACGTGAGACGCGGATCGGCGCTCGACATCACCGCCCGGGCCGTGATCTCAGTCCCGTCTTCCTTCTCCACCCCAAAGGCCTGACCGTCGCGGATCAACACCCGTTTCACCGGCGAAGACGTCTCAATCTCGGCACCCGCATTTTCAGCCGCCCGTCGCATCGCCTCCATCACCGCCCCCATCCCGCCCCGCGGGTGGCCCGACAGACCGCGAGCGCTCAATTGAGACCCAATAGCCTGTGCGAACGCGAAGTAGAGCAGCCCGCCCGCCCCATCCGTCGATCCGGTGTCGAACGTCGTCCCCAGCGCCGCTTTGACCTCCGGCGACTCGAAATGCTCATCGAGCAGCGCCCTCCGCGAGCCCGTGATCAACGCATACGCGATTTCCTCTTCCGACGTGCCCGCGACCCTCTGCATGAACTCCGCGTGCGTCGGCGGCTCCGTCAGCAGGTACGGCTCGAACAGGGCCCCGGCCCGGCGCCAGAACTCGAAATACCCCGGCAAAGCCTGCGCGTCATGGGTCGAAATGCGGGCGATCGATTCCTGGGTTTTCTCCAGATCGTTCCACAGAATCAGGTGGCGACCGTCCAGAAACGGATGGAACATCGACGGGTCCCGCGGGCTGATTTCGAGACCTAAATCGAGCAGCCCGAGATCATCGATTATCTTGGGGTGCATCACCGAGAAACTGTGGGCACAGGTCGCGAACTGGTATCCGGGGAATATTTCTTCCGTCGTCGCCGCGCCGCCGACTTTTGAGCCCCGCTCAAGCCCCAGCACCCGGAACCCGGCCGCGGCCAGGTAATACGCCGCCACCAGCCCGTTGTGGCCGCAACCGATAACGATCGCGTCGTAGTCGGTATCGTTCATTTCGGCGGCGGCTTCCGTGTTGCCGGATTCGTCTCCGTCTTCAATCGCCTACCGCGCAGTCGGCAGACCGAGGCATTCACATTCCCCGGCGCACGCCGTCCACACCGGGGCCGATGAAACAGTCTCCCAGCAGCCCACTCCATAATCCACCGCTCTCGGGTCCGCCGTAATACCCGCCGACGTCGCTGCCTCAAGATCCGGCCCGCGGGCGCTTCCGATTTCCACGTAGCCGAGCTCGGCTGAAATGCTGCTCGCCACCGCCTTCACCTGCTCGATGTATTCGGCCAGTGCATCGCCGACAAATTCACCGGCCGCGCCGGTCACGCTGACGGCCGCCACCGCGCGTCTGGTGTAGTCGCGCACCGGCGCGCCCAGACAACGAATGCCGGCGAAGGCCCCCTCGTCATCAAACGCGTAGCCTTCTTCTCCGAACTTATTAAGCCCTGCGCGAAATTCCGACCAGTTCGTGATGGCGCTGGCCGCCGCCGTGTCCGGGTCGGATGGATCCAGCAGGCTCACCAGCTCCTCGTCCCGGAGTCCTTCCGCCAGGACAATCCCCACACTCGCTTTATCCAGGGCGAACCTCTCCCCCACATAGGTCAGGCGCCTGATCGGACGGTCTGAGTAGGCCAGCGCGATATTCACCGCATGGGCGCCGTCCTGAATCGCCATCGTCGCCGTCTGGCCCGTCTCTTTGGCCAGCGCTCTCAAGTATGGCTCCGCCACCGCCGCCAGCGCCGTCGTCTGCTGAAACGAGATCGCCACCGGCAAAACCGCCGGACCGGCCCGATACACGTTCCGCTCCGTGTCCCGCCGCACGAATCCTTCTTCAACCAGGCAACTCATCAGACGCAGCGTGGTTGCTTTGTCCAGTTCACCGCGCTCCGCAAGCTCGGTAAGGGTAAGTTCGGGGGAACCCGGACCGAACAACGCCAGCAGGCAGAGCCCTCGTTTCAAAGCCCGCGTGCGGTATTGCACCGGTTCGGATGACTTCACCCGCGCTCGACTCATGCTTGTAGCCATTCCTCTTCCAGGAACACCGGACCATCCAGCGCGTCGTCCGGCTTCCGGGCGGAACTCACGATGCAGGCAACACCCAGGACACTCGCCATCTTCACCCGCTGATTCCGGCAGATTTTTGCCGTCCCCCCGAAACGCCCCCGGCGGCTGAAAAAGAACCGGTGAATACTCATGAAACGAAATTTGCCATACCGATGCCACCCACGCAACCTGACATTCCACGATGTCCCGGGGGTGTAGCCGACCCCGCCCGGTTCAGCCTCGCGCGGTGATAATTTAGAGGAAGTGATCCCTGCCAATGCCATCGGGTTCGCGGGCGACCCGCTCGATTACCGGCGGATCCGCGTGGACCTCCGACACAGGGGATCGGGCCACCTAAACCCGGTCATGTTTGACAGTAAACGGCCGGTGCGGTAATTTTCGCGCCGATTCTAGTGAAACGCAAGTTTCACGATTAGTTTTGGGGGATGAAACCGCGTGATCCCAACTATACGTCGGGACGCGATGCCGCGGTCGGCTCACGCGCAATTCATATTTGTATTTCTTTAACTGAGCATGTTCCATGTGACCGGAGAGACAGTGGTCGAGCCTAAGCAAGTAACAACCGACCCCGTGCCAACCGTCGCCGTGCGTAGCGAGTGGAACTTGGCATGGCGGCGATTGCGCAAAAACAAGGCGGCCATGGTCGGCGGCGCGATCTTGATACTGCTGACGTTGGTTGCGATCTTCGCCGACCTGCTGCCATTGATACCCATCAATGAGATTGACTATCCGAATCGGCTGCAGCCTCCCGGCTTTGAAGACCATCTATTTGGCACCGACGACCTGGGCAGAGATGTATTCAGCCGAGTACTCCATGGCACCCGAATCTCCCTGCGTATCGGATTCCTGGCGGTGTCGATCGCATCGATCGCCGGTTCGCTGATCGGTCTGGCGGCTGGCTACTTTGGCGGCTGGGTGGACATGCTGATCAGCCGGGTGCTGGACGTGATACTGGCGTTTCCGGGATTGCTGGCGGCGATCGTGATAATCGCGGCGATCGGTCCCGGGCTGGACAACGCGCTGATCGCGCTGGGCGTCGCCGGCATTCCCGGGTACGCACGGGTGGTGCGGGGAACCACGCTGGCGGCCAAGGAGCTGGTGTACGTAAAGGCCGCCAGGGCGGTCGGGATGAGCGATGCACGCATCATGCTGAAGCAGATCCTGCCGAACACTTTGAGCCCGCTACTGGTTATGATTTCGCTGGGAATTGGGGGGACGATGCTCGCGGCCGCGGGACTGAGTTTCCTTGGACTCGGCGCGGCGGAGCCGGTGCCGGAGTGGGGACTTGAGTTGAATATTGGACGAGCCCTGCTGGTTGACGCGCCCTGGATAGTCTTATTCAACTCGCTGGCGCTGGCGTCGGCAGTCCTTTCAATCAACATGGTGGGGGATGGGCTGAGAGAGGCCCTTGATCCACAAGGCGTCGCATAGGCATGGGAGAGTGCCACCGCATCTGTCACGCATTTAAGGAATTTCCCTAAATAGACCGTAGTAGAATTGTCAACTGTGCTTCGTGAAGGTCACGGACACACCAAGTTTTTTGGGAGAGCTGTATAACGATGAGAACTAAGTCCTTAAGCCGGCGCGCAGTGCTGCGCGGTGGTGCGGCCGCCCTTGCAGGTGGCGGCGCTGTCGTCCTAGCAGCCTGCGCAGGTGATACGGTCGAGGTGATTAAAGAAGTACCGGTAGAAGTCATCAGGGAAGTCGAAGTCGTAGTCGCCGGTGAGACCGTCATCAAGGAAGTCGAAGTAATCGTCGAGGTAGTCAAGGAAGTCCAAGTCGAGACAATCATCGAAGTGCCGGTGGAGGTCCAGGCCAAGACCGAAGACTCCGTGCCCGGCATCGTGGTCGACCAGTACACCAACATAATCCCTCTCACGGATTGGAACCCGGTGACAGGTGGCAACATCAGCTGGGGATCGTTTGGAAACCCGGACGGTTTTGACCCGGCGACAACCGCCAACGGATTCGAGCTGGGCGCGATGATGGAGACGCTGTATGACTGGTCTCCCGGAAACATCATCTCGCCGTTGCTCGCGTCGGGGATGCCGGAAGTGTCTGACGACCGCCTGTCTTGGCTGATCCCGTTGCGGAACGATGTCAAATTCCACGATGGCGAGCCCTGGAATGCCGATGCGGCGATCTTCAATTTCGATCGCTTCATGGACGAGGGTGCCGTGCGGGGACGAGTCGCCAACAACGTCAGTTCCTTCTCGAAGGTAGAGAAGGTGGACGAGTACGCGATTCGGATTCACACGAAAGAGCCGAACGCTCTCATGATCAAGCAACTGCTCAAGCCGTTCGGCTACATGGCTTCGCCGAAGGCGATCACCGAGCTGGGCGAGGATTTTCAGCGCAACCCGGTCGGCACCGGTCCCTGGATATTCAAGGAGTGGAAGGACAACGTCAGCATCACGATGTCGCGTAATGAGGATTACGCTCATGGCGTGCCGGGACTCCGCAACCAAGGGGCGGCATACGCCGACGAGCTCAGCTTCGTGCAGTTGTCGAACGACTTCACGGCACGAGGTCTGGCATTCGAAGCGGGCGAGGTCGACAGCCTTGGCATCCACTTCAACTTCCAGCAGGTACAGCGGATGGCATCTATTCCCGGTATCACATCAATCGGACTCCTGAACCCGGGTATGGGGCAGTACATGCCCCTAAACTGCCAGCTCTGGCCGACTGACGACCTGGTGGTCCGGCAGGCGCTGATTGCCGTGGTGGACCGGGCCCTCGTAACCGCCCGTTTTTCCGGCGGAGTCGCACCGCTCACGTTCAGCCACTACCTGGACCCAGGAGTGCTGGGGCGCAATCCGGAGATGGACCACTACTACAGCTGGGACGTTTCCAAAGCCAACAAGTTGCTGGACGACGCCGGCTACGCCAAAGGCGACGACGGCTTCCGGGTCAAGGATGGTCGGCGCATGGAAATCAGCATGCCCAACACCGGCGGAGCAGGCAGCCTGAACGCTGTCTTCAAGCTGGACGTTGAAGCTAATCTGGGCATCTTTGTTGACATCCCCAACATGGAGTTCTCGACCTTCGCCGAAGGAGCCACCAACGGCGAATACCACACCGGCTACGTCGGTATTGGCGGGTCGGACGGCGACGTCCTGTGGGACCGTTTCCACACTTCCGCCTATGGCGTACCGGGCCGGGCCTGGTCGTTCTTCCAGTACGACGGGGTTCCCGGAACCGCGACACCCGGTTCCTCCGTGGACGCGCTGCTGGACGGCGCGCGGGTAGAGTTCGACGAGGCCAAGCGGATCAAGATGTGGCAGGATCTGGAGAAGATCCTGCTGGAGAATGCAGTGGCCATCCCCATGGTTCAGGAGATGTTGCCGTTTCTCGTCAACAGCAGCCTGATGGGTGGCGATCTGTTCTTCGGTGCGACCTTCATGCCGAATACGACGAACTTGTACAGCCTTGCGGGCGACAATTAGTTGAGTCGGGTTCGGAACGTCTAAATAGGATCGCTTAGCAAAGGGGATCAGGCGCATTAATGGGCCAGTACATCGTTCGACGCCTATTGGCGGCCATTCCGGTCGTCTTGGGTGTGGTGATCGTTGTATTTGTGACCATGCGCCTGATCCCCGGCGATCCAATTGCGTTGCAGTACTACCAATCTCAGGGCGTGGGCTCCTTTGAAGGAATGGTGTCCCAGGAGGTCTTGGATGTGGCTCGCGCCGCCTACAACCTCGACAAGTCGGTGCCGCATCAACTCTTGCTGTATATGGGCGATCTTTTCACCGGGGATCTCGGGGACTCGATCAAGAGTCACCGACCGGTGGGCGACATCATCAAAGATCACGCCCCGGCTACCCTGCAGCTAACTTTCGCGGGTATGTTCGTCGCCCTAATTATCGGAATCGGGGCGGGAATAGTCTCCGCCGTCAAACATAATACGATCGTCGATTACGCCGCGCAGGTGTTCGCCGTCTCGGGAGTTTCGATACCAACTTTTGTGGTGGGAATCCTGCTTTTGTACGCCTTCGCGATACAGCTCAATTGGTTCCCCGTCATTTCGAATGGATTCGGGAAGCAACTCGTGCTTCCGGCGATTTCGCTGGGCGTCGCGGCGGCAGCAATTCTGGCTCGGCTCACCCGATCTGCGATGCTGGATGTGATGGGCCGCGACTATATCCGGACTGCCCGGGCGAAGGGTTTGCGCGAACGGGTCGTGATCTGGGGCCACGCCCTCAAGAACGCGATGATCCCGGTTATTACCATCGTGGGACTGGAGTTCGGCGGGCTGCTGGCGGGATCGATCGTGATCGAGGTGGTGTTCATTCGCCAGGGCCTGGGATTTCAACTTATCAACGCCATTTCCGTCCGGGACTATCCCCTGGTGCAGGGGCTGGTAATCCTGTCGGCTGTGGTCTACACGATGGTGAACATCCTTGTCGACGTGACGTACACCTACTTGGACCCGCGGGTTCGATTGCAAGGCCAGTCGGGGTGAACACTCGTTCGGCCAGCTGGGCGACTACACAAATTGACCGCGGCGGAAGCCGCACGTAGAAATTGCTTGAACAAGTTACCTCGGGTTCGCCGGCAGACCGTGTTCAGAAATAAGCTCATGCGGCCATGGGATTGGAGCGTATTCATATGAAGCTATGCATCTCGATTGCCTGCTATCGGTGGATGATTGACACCCACCGCCGGCGGGACCGCCAGGACTACACCCGCTGGGGCTGGCCGCATCCGTACCTGCAGACGGTGGAACCTCCGCCGATAGACGAGGCTCGGCTGGATTGGGTGATCGAGCGGGTGGTGGACCTCGGGATAGAGGGCTTTTACTTTCACGCGCTGGAACTCGGGGACCGGAAGACGGCCACGGCGTTCAAGCAGAACATGGCGGACCGTGACCTGACCTACTGCGGCGGCCTTTCCGTGAATGTGGCAGCGGACGAGGATGAGTGGAACACGACGGAGTTCGATTCGGCGGTGAAGCAGCTGCAATTGAACGAGTGGGCGGGGGCGCGGGTCGGAACGCTGACGCATCGGCAACCGGCCCTACACAACCACTACACCATGGACCCGCCGCTGGAAGAGCAGAAGGCGCGGGCGACGCGCAATCTGGCGACGCTGCTGCCGGCGTGCGCGGAACACGGCGTGGTAATGGCCTGGGAAAACCACATGGATTATCGCCTGTCCGACATCGTGGAGGTGGTAGGAGAGATCGATTCGCCGTGGCTACGAATCACGATGGATACGGGGAACCCTTATTTGTTCCTTGAGGATTCGCTGGAAAGCGCGAAGTTGGCGGCGAAGTACATCGTGGCAGCGCATACCAAGGATCTTCGCCTACAGCCGATGGACGAGGACTACGAAGGAAAGCGTTTCTGGGCGCCAGTGGGTCAGGGCGATGTGCCGATGGAAGCGATCTTGCACGTGCTGCACGACGGGGTGGCCGATCCGGACAACATGTTCCTCGGCGTGGAAACAGCCCCGCCACCGCAGATGGACCCGGATATCTGGGTGCGCAGCGGTATCCGATGGTTGCGAAACACGATTCCGGCGTACCTGAATCCGGAGAGGGTGTGACATGAAGCTGGGACTTTCAGCCGAGACTTACCGGTGGGTGGCATTTCCATGGATGCGGGCGGATTCGCAGAAGTTTCGTTTCTCTGGACGGACGATTCCGTATTTCACCACTCCGGAGCCGCCGAAAAATCTGGATCTACCTATCGATTGGATGCTGGACAGGGTCAGTGAAAACAGCCTTTCATCCCTGTCGATGGAGTGTGGATGGCTGGGAGAGGAGCGACGCGCGGCCAGGTTCAAAGCTAAGACTGACGATCTTGAGATTGCGTATTTCGCGACTGTTTCGGCCAACCTGGCGGCATCGGAGGAGGAGTGGGGCGCGGGAGCTTCGGGCTCGGGCACATCAGCCCACGCCACCCCGGTGTTCGACCCCGGGGTAGCGACGGTGCTGAGGACCGGCTGGACCGGCGGATCACCTTTCGAGGTTGTGGTCCGCGCGATGGAGCTGGCGTCAGCGGCGGGGGCGCGGATGTTGAGCATCGTGCATGGTGCCCCTGACCGGCCGAACCGCTTCACCAAGGATCCGCCGCTCGCGCAGCAGGTTGAGCGTATGATCAAGAATCTGCGCACGCTCATGCCAGTGGCGGAGTCGATGGGACTGGTGCTAACCAACGAAGCGCATATGGATTACGGCTGCGCGGAACTGGCGGAGGTGCTGGACGGTGTGGACTCGCCCTGGTTGCGGCATACGTTCGATTTTGGGGATCCAGTTTTCGTAAACGAAGACCCGCTGGAAGCGGCCCACAGGGTTGCGAAATACACGGTGGCCACGCACATCAAAGACTTGGACATATCCCCGCTCACCGAGATTGCTCTGGGGGCAGTGTTCCACGCGCCGATCGGATCCGGCAGGGTGCCGGTAAAGAAAATCCTGGCGGTCCTGCAAGCGGAGGCGCCGGATCCGGAATCGCTGCATCACTGCCTGGAGGTGACGCCGCGGCAAGATAACGATGTGGGTCTCTGGGTTGAGGCGAGCCTGGCCTGGCTACGCAAAAACTGCGCGGAGTACTGGACCTCATGAGCAAGCTGGACTCCATGGAGCTGATCATTGGGGATAAGCCGCAATTCTTCTTCGACAACAGCCTGATCGAGGAGGTCCAGAACGTCACCCGCACGATGCACGCACCGCGGAAGATCAACCAGAATCCGCTCATTCAACGCGATAAGGACTGGGAGCACGTCCCGGATTTCAACTCTAGCGACTATGAACTGTGGCTGGACGAGGATACGGGCCGGTTTCACTGCATCTACCGCGACCTGAACATCGATCGGGAGAAGATGGCACGGGAGGGCGGCACGGTGATCGACTGGCACATCAGCCGGATTCGCCAGCTGTACGCCTATTCGGACGACGGGCTCAACTGGGTAAAACCCGGGCTGGGGCTGGTGGAACACAGCGGGCAGGACACAAATGTCGTGATGGGCAACGAAGACTTTGGGAATGTGTGGGGGTTTTCGCCCATGGTCGATCCGCTGGAAACCGACCCATCGCGGCGGTTCAAGGCCCTCTTCGTGCATGCTCCGCCGGGATTCAAAGTGGCGGACGAAGCTCCGGGCGCCCACATCCGCA
>Ga0114999_10000772_pt1 | contig 47023 bp, 42 predicted proteins | sample ArcticOcean_MG_C_3_FD_89820 | JGI IMG/M metagenome (GOLD analysis project Ga0114999, IMG submission 89820) | Marine microbial communities from western Arctic Ocean - ArcticOcean_MG_CB8_126 | ecosystem: Environmental > Aquatic > Marine > Oceanic | place: Arctic Ocean: Canada Basin | collected...
CGCCACCTTGGCTATGCGCCGGAAAATGCACTACGATAAACAGACTAAGTTATTCACCCGGATGGGCTAATGTGCCTCTTAGATCAGAGCTAACTTTGTCCAAGATGGTTTGACGACGTACAATTGGACGAAATATCTTTTGAGCCAATAAGCTACGAATTTATAAATTCAGCACTGCAACCAGAGTTTCCGTCCGCCTTCACTTCTGACGGTGGCTTGGAGGTTCGAGATTTATTATTTCGAGGCACTTTCTTTAATCTATTTCTGAAACATGTCGAAAACTCCGACCCGGTAATATTTTCAGACCTGGAAATTGTTGAAATTAGATAAACAACTTGGAAATTTGGCGTCATATTCTTTCAAGTTCACAATAATCAACTACGTTCTTTTTCTTGAAAAAACAGAGTGTGAGGCTACACACTTGATTGCGGCGACTGTACCCCGTCAGCCCCAGTTGGACATGATCACCTGATGGCATAAGAGACACTTTTAGCTCATCGTTAAGCCTGAGAGGAAGCAATGATGAGAAAGAAAAGAAGTGCCGAGAAGACCGTTCGCGATAGTCGTCGAACCACCCGGACAGTAGCAAGCAGCTAAATTGAGCTAACGTCAGGCAATAAAATGGGGCTGCCCATTACATGCGACAACCCCGTTCCCTGCTTGAGAACTCTTTCGAAGCTTTATCACTCAATCCCACATCGGGAGCAGGAAACAACTAAGGCACTTACTGTGCTGAGTTAGTGATAAAGCCATATCAACTTTTCAACATGGAGCTATGAAACCATAGATGGGACACTCTAGAATTGATTCAGATCAATATTGCGGCGTAATTGAGGAAATTTGTGGATTGCCAGGGCTGATAGAGACGTTGGCCCTTATTACAGATTTCGTTGCTATAGAAAGAGGAAAACCTGCGTTTAACATATATAGTAAAGTATTTTATTTACTATAATTGAAAATTAACTCACGGCCTGCGGATGAGGGGTAATTTGATGCTTGTGAAGACCTGGAGCGAGCATAGCTTTTTGGCAGCTAGTTCTTGAGATTTACTATATATAGTGGTAGTGTTGCTTCCGTAATACAACATGAAGCCATCATGCGGTATTACGATACTTTTGACGCCGCAGCCACACCTCTGTCTGCGTCAAAGTGCTCCTTGAGTATTCCTGCCCTCTGTTTGACCTACACCAAGTCAGCAGGGGGTGGGGACACTCCCTAGCCCCCGCTTCATACTTTCACCCTGAGTCGCTCCGATCAAGTTTTCCTGCGTGCCGAGTCTGCTAACCAATAAAATAGTCACTGTCGCCGGGCTATTTCCTGTGCCGAGTTAATTGTCCTACTGTCCGAGCTTGTTTGTGCTAATGGTGTCACTGTTTTCCCTGTTCCAGGGAAGCTGGGGCACCTCTGGAAAACGCGACTGGCACTCAGGCTTTTTCAATATGCACACCCATCTGTGGAAAGGGAATTGACAAACCTTCTTGCGCAAAAGCTTTGTAGACCTCTTCGTTCATTCTGTAAAAGACAGAGCCATAGTCAGACGCTTGCACCCACACCCGCACGGCGATTTTAATGGAGCTGTCCGCGAGCTCAGCCAGCCTCACGAAAGGCTCGGGGTCCTGCAATATTTTGCTATCAGCTGCGATCAGTCGCCGTAGCACCGCATAGGCTTGCTCCAGATCATCACCGTAAGCGATAGAGAAGCTCCAGTCGACGCGTCGCGTTGCCTGCGTCGAGTAATTGATCATGGCATCGCTTGCCATTGAGCCATTAGGAATCAGTACTGTCTTGTTATCGGACGTGGTCAGAATGGTGATGAAAATCTGTATTTCTTTTACCGTGCCAGTAAAACCCTGCGCCTCGATATAGTCCCCAACCTGGTAGGGTTTAAACAACAGAATCATTACCCCACCGGCAAAATTCTGCAAAGTGCCCGACAGCGCCATACCAACAGCCAGACCAGCAGCAGCAAGAATAGCAATGAAAGAGGTCATCTCAACACCCAACATTCCCAGCGCGGTGATATAAACCATGACTCTGAGAATTATGGAAATCATACTGCTCAGAAAGCTCTTCAGGGATGGGTCGACGTCAGCCTTGTCAAATATTTTACTGAGTACGCCGACCACTACTTTAACTATGTACAGCCCGATGATCAGCGTAACAATGGCCGCCACCAATTGGGTGCCGTAGCTCACCGTCAGTTGAGTAAGTGCTGCCGAATCAAATTCCATAATTATCTCTTCGCTTTTCTGTTTGACGTCTTTTAAAGTATAAAGGGAAAATCAAATGATCTTCCCGCGCCAATGGGTAAATTGCACAAAACCCGGTCGCAGCATATCATCCCTGCACACTTGCTGAGTACGACGCTGTCTAACTAAGGATAATAATAATGATCGTTTATGGTGTAGCCCTACTGTCTGTCTGCCTGGTGCTGGGCATGTTAATCGGAGAAGCGCTGGGAGTGGCGCTGAACGTGGAAGCCAACGTCGGTGGTGTCGGCATCGCCATGTTGTTCCTGGTGTATGCCAGCAACTCCGAGCGCTTTAAAGCTCTCACCGAAGGCGTGTCCGGAACCGGCATCAAGTTCTGGAGTGCCATGTACATCCCTATTGTCGTAGCTATGGCAGCACGTCAGAATGTTGCCGCCGCCACCGAAGGTGGATTGCTGGCATTGACCGCCGGCGTGGCCGCAGTCATTGTCAGCTTTGCCTTAGTTCCCATCCTCAGCAAAATTGGCAAGCCTGATGCCCACCCCCTGGATACCAGCGAAGAGCGGGGAGCGGGCTAATGGATATTATCGAAACCGTTTTTGTCAGGAACGATCTTATCGTCGCCTTCGCGGTGGTGGGCGCTACCATGTGGGTCTCCTATTTGCTGGCAAACAAATTAACCGCCGGCCGCATCCACGGCTCCGCCATTGCCATCGCCTTGGGTTTGCTCGCCGCCTATTGGGGCGGTACTGTTAGTGGCGGCACCCGCGGGGTTGCCGATGTCACGCTGTTAGGTGGCATTGGTTTAATGGGCGGGGGCATGATGCGAGACTTCGCTATCGTCGCCACCGCCTTCGGCGTTCACATCAGCGAGCTGAAGAAAGCCGGTATCGCGGGCGTCATTTCGATTTTTGCCGGCGTCATCGTCTCTTTTATTGTGGGTGCTGCCGTTGCGGTCATGTTTGGTTACACCGATCCGGCCGCGATCACCACTATTGGCGCCGGTGCAGTAACGTATATCGTCGGCCCGGTTACAGGCGAGGCCATCGGTGCCAGCGATGCCGTCATTACACTAAGCGTGGCGGCAGGCCTGGTGAAGTCGATTCTGGTAATGATCGGCACGCCACTAATCGCGAAACGCATCGGCCTGGACAATCCACAATCGGCCATGGTGTTCGGTGGCCTGATGGGAACCACCAGCGGCGTCGCCGCAGGACTCGCTGCTACCGACCCCAAACTGGTGCCCTATGGCGCCATGACAGCAACATTTTATACTGGCCTCGGATGTCTACTTGGACCTTCTGTACTGTTCTTTATTGTTAGCGCAATATATTGAGAAATTTGAGGGACAGAGCCAGCGAATTTGATGCAAAGGTAACGATCTTTGCTGTTGAAGCAGATACTGAATTCGACAGGGGCTTGGCAAGGGGTGTTGTTTTGCAGTCACTAGCGCCCAGGGATGGAGCGCGGGGCAGGTTTTTGCTCCTGCAAAACCTGCATACTGCACATCCATGTACAAAACGAGCCAGGGATGGCCCACTCGGAACGGAAAAACAATACCCCTTGGCAAGACCCGTTACACGCATCAACTACCTACGGCAATCTCAGAATTTTAATAGAGATATCCCAGCGATAGTTCAAATATTCAGCAAATTAAAAATGTGGAGAATGATATTTATGACACAAGCTTCCTTTCCCCGACTCACTAATGACAACGACAAGATAGCATTGGTCGAAGGTGACAATTCCTATAGCTACGGCGAAGTAAACCAACGTATCGATCGCTGCGCCAGCGGACTACTGGACGGCAAGGACGACCTCAGGGAGGAGCGCATCGCCTTCTTTATGCCTGCCAGTCTTGATTACGTGGCTACCATGCATGGCATCTGGCGCGCCGGCGGCATTGCTATTCCGCTCAATGTGGCGTCGGCAGTTGCCGAACTCGATCACTACCTGACTTGCGCCGGGGTTACGCGCATGATTGCCAACGGCAAATATCAGGAATCCCTGCGTGAACTGTGTGCCGAACTCAACATCGAACTGGTCTCCAGTGAGGATGTACTGGCCGCTGAAGTGGCTGCGTTACCTGAAATAATTCCGGAGCGCCGCGGCATGATCCTGTTCACCAGCGGCACCACCAACAAACCCAAGGGAGTTGTCAGTACCCACAAAACCATTCACGCCCAGATCACGACCTTGATCGACGCCTGGGACTGGACCGAAGACGATGTAATCCCCTTGTTCCTGCCGGTGCATCACATTCACGGCATCATCAATATTCTGAGTTGCGGATTGTGGGCGGGTGCCAGCGTGCATCTCTTCGCAAAATTCGATATCCCCAGAATTACTTCGGAGATTGTTGCCGGGACCTATAATGTGTTCATGGCCGTGCCCACCATCTATGTAAAATTGATTCAGTATTTCGAGAGTATCGATGCAGCACAGGTACAGAAAATTTGTGATGGTTTTCGGCCTATGCGTTTGAACATATCCGGTTCGGCGGCCTGCCCGGTGAAACTGTTTAAGCAGTGGCAGGAATTAACGGGACAGGTATTACTGGAAAGATATGGCATGACCGAGATCGGCATGGGTCTTTCCAATCCGTACGCTGGCGAGCGCCGCGCCGGTCATGTCGGCCAAGCCCTGCCCGGGGTGGAAGCACAGTTGTTCGACGAAGAACACAATCGAGTAACCACAGAAGGCACGCCCGGCGAAATACGCATAAAGGGCGACAACGTTTTTCTCGAATACTGGGACAATGAAAAAGCCACCATTGAGAGTTTCAGAGACGGCTGGTTCTGCACCGGCGATGTTGCCGTGATCGAAGATGGTTACTATCGGATTATGGGGCGCTCTTCTATCGACATCATTAAGTCTGGCGGTTACAAACTTTCTGCCCTGGAAATTGAAGGTGTACTACTAACCCACGACGACATCGCCGAAGTGGCGGTGATTGGTGTCGAAGATGAAACCTGGGGAGAATCCGTGATGGCCTTTATAGGCCTCAGAGACGGCACCCGTCTCGAATACGATGACCTGAAACACTGGTGTGACGGCAAGATGTCTTCCTACAAGATTCCAAAGGCAATACAGATTATTGCGGCTCTTCCGCGAAATGCCATGGGGAAAGTAACCAAGCCTGACCTCAAAAAATTGCTGTAAACCAAAAGGACGAGTTCCACTACACTGCTACTGCGAGACTACATCATGAGAAAATCAGGAGCTGGAAGAAAATTATTTTATGCCGTTATCACTCTTAACTGTCTAATGCTACAAGCGCTTTTGCCAACACAAGTGCACGCCGCCGGTGATCTTGATGCTATCAAGCAACAGTTTGTCGGCGACTACGAGCTGGTGAGTTATTTTAGCTACCCGGCACAAGGCGGTGAGGTCGATATGAAATATATCGGGCGGCTTAGCTACGATGCCCTTGGCAATATGTGGGGCATTGGTATGCCGATAAATCTGCCTGCCGAGGCGGCGCAGTCTTCCGACCGCAGCATCGGTGGCTTTGCCTATTGGGGAAAGGTGAGTTACGACCTCGATAAGGGTATCGTTGTGCATCATGTCGAGGGTTCGCCGATGGTGCCACGCTGGGTCGGAGGAGACAATATTCGCTACTTTGAATTCACCGACGGCTTGTTGAAATTGTCGCTCAAAAATGCAGAGGGCCGAGTCACCGGCACTTTAAGTTGGCGCAAACTGAAGTAAGCGATAATTAAACCCTCCATCCCACTGCTGAAAAATTGCTCAGAGCTTCCCTGGATCATTTCACCAATAGTTCTGTCTGAATCACAGTTCAGCTTTCAAGCCCGCGATCAGTTCCACCACAGATGGAACATCACTAATCCTGGCGACACCGGTACCCGCGTACATGACTGCTGCCTCGGGCTCCCCCGTCATTCCCGCCGCCGGTGGCGAAACAAAGTAACGCGGCACAGACCTGCCCTGGGTAGTGTGCAAAACCAGGTCACCTTCTCCAGGTCGGTCGGGAAACCTGGGACTGCCGGCATTCTCCCAAACGGCAAAGGTAGAATTTCTAAGAACTCTGTGAGGAGCGGCGGGCCAGCCACCATCGAAACATTCTGTTCTTACTGTCGTGTCCTCGGCGGCATCCACAATAGCTAGCTTGTAAGCCGGGTGTGCTGCTGATTCCTTCGTAACCAGGAATCTGGTACCGAGAAGGGCGGCAGACGCTCCCGAAGCCAGGGCACGTTGAATATCCACAGCACTCGCGAGCCCGCCGGCGGCAACCACCGGCACATCGCCTGCCACCGCAGCAACGATGGGAATAAGCTCGGCAAGCCTGATAGTGCCCCTGACATGACCACCGGCCTCAACACCCTGAGCGATAAGTGCACAAGCGCCGGCATCGAGTGCGGCTTTTGCGGAGTCTTCATCCCACACCGTCAACATTAGTTTGATGCCCTGGGGAATTACTTTCGCCGACGGTACTGGATTGCCCCAGAAAAGATGAATGATCGCAACACCCCAGTCGATTGCCGCGGCTATATGCTCGTGTTGCTCAAGGTCTGCTCTTATATTTACTGCAAATGCCTGAGCAGTGAGTTCCTGAGTTTGACGTATGCGCTGCACCGCTGTGTCCGACGATGCAGCCCAAATCGGCAGCACCCCCAGGCGCCAGCTTCTGCGACGGCCGCCACCAGCCCTGGTCCGGACACACCGCCCATAGGCCCCTGTACAATCGGAATCTCAAGATCAAATTCTCCTGCGAAGCAGTTTCCCCTTTCGCGACCGGTCGGATTGAGTTTCATGCTGCCTTTTATTTGCTGGTATCGACTGCGTTAGTTGTGCTCCATTTTAGCCTATTAATTGCCTGGGGCACGTCTGAATAACGCGGTCGGCTTTCAGGCTTATAGTGCGTTTCGACTCCACAACGGATAAAATGCGCCACCCGATATCCAATTGAGCAAGAGCGCAACACCCCGTTGAAAACAGAATTTTTAGGCAAGACCCTTTCCGGCCCCTTCACCATCCCCTCCGGCATTGTTAGCTGTTCCGCCAACATCATTCAGAGAGTGTTCGACACCATGCCTGAAGTGGGCGTGCTCACAACCAAGAGCATTGGTCCCGAACCTCGACTCGGTTATCGCGAACCCATTCTCACCCAGTACCAGCCCGGTTGTTTCGTTAATGCCGTCGGGCTGACCAACCCCGGTGCCTATCGTGCCGCCGAGTTGATGTCTGCATTGACTATCCCGGCAGATCGATTTCTGCTGATCTCAATCTTCGGTGGCAGCGTTGAGGAATATGTTGCGGTCGCAAAAGTCATGGCGTCCCATGGCGATGGTCTCGAGTTAAATCTGTCCTGCCCCCACGCCAAGGGCTACGGCATGGCTATGGGCCAGGACCCTGAACTGGTTAAAGAGATTGTGAGTGCAGTTAAAGCCGCCGTCGATATTCCTGTTATCCCGAAGCTAACACCCAATGTACCTAATATCGGCGAGATTGCGCAGGCGGCCGTCGATGGTGGTGCCGATGCGATCTGCGCGATCAATACCGTAGGCCCAGAGAGCTTCCGCAGCCACGGGCACGAAATCTTCAGCAATGGCAAAGGCGGTTTGTCAGGCAAGGGCATACTGAGCCGAGCGCTGCAATGTGTGCAGGAAATTCATGCCAGCGTTGCGGTTCCACTCGTTGCCTGTGGCGGCATCAGCAGTGCGCGGAATGTGCGGGATTTTCAAGCCGCCGGTGCGACCATTATTGGTGTTGGCTCTGCCTTGATTGGCATGAGTACGGTGGAAATTGCGGATTACTTTTCGGTGCTGAGTCGCGACCTGGAAACCCATACGGAAAATGCCGAAGCCCTGGTACGCTATAACGTGGATATGAGCTTCAAGCCCATCACCTTGGTTAAGAATAAGCGCATCACCGATGATATCTGCATTCTCAGCTTCGATCGCAAGGTTGATTTACAGGCTGGCGAATTTATCTTCCTGTGGATCCCCGGCCTCGGTGAGAAGCCGTTCTCTGCGCTCACCGACGATCCTTTTTCCCTGGTGGTGATAAATCTCGGTGTGTTTACAGCAGCGCTCATGACCCTGGACCCTGGCACCGAGGCCTATGTGCGGGGACCCTACGGCAACGCGGCCACACCACCAACAGGCGCGAGGATTATCACCGTGGCTGGTGGCACGGGCCTGGCTGGTGTCTATCAAATCGCTCGCGACTATGGCAACGCGGAAGTCTTTCTGGGTGCCAGGACTGAGCAACGTCTGTATTTCCTGGACGAGTGCGAAAAGATCAGCAACTTGCATGTAGCCACAGACGATGGCAGCCGTGGCCATCATGGTGTGGTTACCGATTTGCTGCGCCAGCGTTTGCAGGAATTACCAAAGCAGGAGTTGGAAAACCTCGTCTTCTATAACTGCGGCCCCGCGCCTATGGTGCGTGCTGCGGAGGCGGTGGAGCGGGAATTTTGCAACGCCAGCCAAATTCACAATGGCGTCGACTACTTGACGAAATGCGGGGTCGGAATCTGCGGAGCCTGCGACGCTCCCGATGGCAGGAGGCTTTGTGTTGACGGGCCGTTTTTGGATGCTGGCTGCGAGTGAGCTTCTCAGTCGAGTGACCATAGTATCGGGAGTCCTAGTGACGGCGCGCTGAGCTGCTGTACCCCGCTTCCTCAGCGGCTTGCATCCATCCCGGGAGAGTCCCTCCAATTGAATCTCTGCAACTGTAGGTATAGCTGCAGTTACGCGGGACTCAGAAGCCGATCGGTAGATTCTCCTCGGTCGGGAGCCCAAAAATCCCCCCATTTGGACCTCTGAATCTGAATAGATACATGCATTATCAAAGGAAAGAGATACCACATAACGTGTTCTCCTCAATCACTCAGTGCTGTGCCTTTATTGCTGATGCAGTAGGATACAGCACCCCATCGCTTGATAGGCTGGATCAACTCTGCAAAGACATAGTTCTTTTCTCACAGGACCGATTAGCTTTTGAATCAAGCATGCTAAGACGGGTATGTTTCACGCGAACAATCAGAGTCGAAGACTCGTGAGCGGGGAATATGGCCGTCGCGGCACGCGAAAAAGAACACCAAACAGACCTAGACCGCATTAATGAATGTTGAAGAGGCTTAAAAACCTGGTTTGGTCAGAGCTACGAAAAATATCGTTAGGATTGTTAGCAAGGCGCCAGCCAGTGTGACAATGCGGATCTGTCTGGTTCTTCCCCGCTTCAAAGCGAATGCACCGAGTACGATGTAGAGAAGCAACAGGCCAAGCTTTGCTGTCAGCCAATCGGCGACAAAGGGATACTGGCGGCTCATCACTGCCAGCGTTATTGCGCTGCTTAGTAACACCGTGTCTACGATGTGGGGAAGCACTCTGGTGAGCTTGTACTGCAACGCCGATGCCGCCACCAGCATCCAGTAGCCACGCAGGGAGAAGCCCAGAAAACTGATCACGGCAGCACTGACGTGGACGTACTTAATTAGAACATACACGGACATCAAGGGAACCTCTGACTAATGATTCAATATCTCTGCACTGCACAACGATGGTCATCTCGACATTAACTTGCCATTCGATTAGCATCTTCAGGCTCAATTCTACTAAAACCACACTGGCAAGCACATGCTGCTTGAGTCGGTGTCAGCGAGAGCCCTACCCTATGAAACGACGAAACTTTCTTGCAGCAGCTGCTGCTGCCACCGCCGTGCTGCCGATCCTCGCCACTGCTCAGTCAGCCCTGCCGGCGGCAGCGCCCCGGGACTGGACTGGTGCTACGCCCTTGAGATACCCGGATCCTGATCTCATTGCCCTGGACCCACGCTTCCAACGCTATATTCTCTTTAATACGCCGATTCAGCGGCATCATACCGGTACGCTGTGGGCCGAGGGCCCGGCATGGAACGGTGTGGGACGCTACCTGCTGTGGAGTGATATTCCCAATAATCGCCAATTGCGCTGGATCGAAGACGACGGGCGAGTGACAGAATTTCGTAAGCCATCCGGCAATAGCAATGGCAACACTTTCGATAATGAGGGGCGGCAAATCTCCTGTGAACACGGTGGTCGCCGGGTCGTGCGTTATGAATATGATGGCTCGACTACGGTAATAGCCGACAGCTTCGATGGCAAGCCATTGAATTCGCCGAACGATGCGGTGGTGGCGCCGGACAACAGTATCTGGTTTACCGATCCGCCTTATGGCATCCGTCGCAACTATGAAGGCAGCCGAGCCGAATCGGAACTGCCCTTTGCCGTCTATCGAGTGGACGCCGTCAACGGCCAAATCAGCATGGTCACCGATGAAATTGCTGCTCCCAACGGATTGTGTTTTTCGCCGGACTACAGCCAGTTGTATGTGGCGGATACCGGCAGTGGACGTGAGATCAAAGTTTGGGAGGTGGACGGCAGCCGACTTCGAAACGGTCGTCGCCATGCCCGACTGACATTACCCGGCACCGACACCGTTACTTCCGCCGACGGCATTCGCTGCGATGTCGATGGCAATATTTGGGCTGGTGCCCGCCCCGGCGTGCAAATCATCGCCCCGGATGGCGACACCATCGGCATTATCCGCCTGCCTGAGCTCTGTGCCAATGTGTGCTTCGGGGGTGCCCGGCGCAATCGCCTGTTTATGACGGCAAGCCAATCACTCTATTCGGTGTACGTTGGCGCGCAGGGAGCAGGGATAGCTTAGCCGACCCTATCGCTCCTGCCTGTAAAAGGCTGCCGCGAAAATCGCCACTCTAATTCCCTGGTGGATTCATGCTAGCCAGGCATTCCTGTTCTCTAGAATCGATAGCCCAGGGAAATCATATACACCCAGGGATCAATATCGACACCAACCTTTACCTTGCCTAGTGCGGAATTGAAACTGGCGTCAGTATCAATATCGATATTCCAGACCGAGGCGTTGAGCAACCAGTTGTCGGATAAAATCACGTCTATGCCAGCACGCAGGGAGAGGCCAACCGAGTCATCCAGGTCCAGGCTGCTGGCCGCAAGTTCATTTTTGGCGCTGCTGGATAAGTCTTTACTGAAGAAAGTCGTATAGTTAATCCCAACACCAATGCAGGGCCTTACCGTGGAACTGCTATTGCCGAAGAAATAAAGGGCGCTAACTGTCGGTGGCAATTGTTTCGAGCTGCCGAGATCTGTTGTGGCGAATCCAAACTGGCTAAGGCCGGCGGCCTTGAGATCGTGCTCAAAAGGCGTCGCCGCCAGCACTTCCAGAGCAAGGTTGTCTGACAACATATACACAATGTTCAAGCCTAGCTGTGTGCTGTTGCCAACACCTACCGCAGTAGCTGCAAGCGCGCCCGGTTGCAGTCGTGCTGATAACGCTGCTGCTCTCGTCCGGTGCTACCGTGGCGGCACCAACTCGCAAAATCCAGTCCCCGCTCTCGTGGGCCTGTAAGGCTGCCGGACTAATTAGTATTCCTGTAGCAAACAACGCTGTACGAACAAATGCTGACCTCTTCATAGACTACTCCCGCTGATTATAATTCTGGCGGCCAAGTTAGCTGCTGGGCATTGGCCATCTATTGATACGTATCAACTTCGAAACCAGTACTTCAGGGTATTCCACTAAAACCAGACATAAATCTATGTTTGACAATGCCAGCAAATAAAACCAAGCTCCGACATCTGGTGGCGCATGTTGGACATTGGACTTCCTGCCGGTGGCGAGATGCTGCTGCTGTTTGTCTACTTCTCTGTTGTTTACTGGTTAATTCAGGATTTCGGCGCGCCCGCACAAGCCGGCTTCAGCATTGGCGGGCGCATTATGCAGTCCATCTTTATGCCCACTATGGCGATCGCGTTTGCCGTTGGTCCCATCGTCGGACAAAGCTTCGGCGCCGGGCTTGGTGCCAGGGTGCGCGAGACTTGCCACCGGGGTATGCTTCTCAGCAGCGGTGTAATGTTGCTGGTGACGCTATTGATGCAGTGGCGCCCAGAAGTAATGATCACATTCTTTACCGATGAAGTCGACGTCATTGCCGTCGGCGCCGATTTTCTACAGCTGATCTCACTAAATTTCGTGGCACAGGGTATTGTGTTTACCTGCTCGGGTGCGTTCCAGGGATTGGGCAACACTCGGCCCGCGCTTATAAGTTCTGCAATACGCCTGCTGATTTTTATTCCTATCGTGGTGTACCTCAAATACCAGCCTGATTTTAGTATCAAGCAGGTTTGGTACGTCTCCATCCTGTCGGTAACGGTGCAGGGGGTAGCAAGCTTTCTGTTGCTGCGTCGACAATTCAAGCTCAAGCTGAATATAGAGCCACTGCCAGCTACGCCCGCATAATAGGGCGCATCCCCTCCCTTAAACACTCGCTAAAGCGGTCGCATTAGTGACATCCTCAAAGCCAACTCAACGAGGATAATAATAATGACAAAATCAAAGAATCAGTTCGTCGCCCTGGGTCTGGGCTCCCTGTTGCTTTTCGCTGCTGGACTTGTTTCTGCGCAAGGCTTTCCTAACCCCTATGCCAGCCTCGATTCCTGGGCCAAGTTGCCAGCGGGCCGCACTTTCGGTGCAGTGGGGGATACCGATGTAGATCCAGATGGTGTGCACATGTGGGCCATTATTCGTTGCGATGCCACGGCGCCGGATCGATTCGGTAATGAGTGTGTAGATTCGGATCTGGACTCGATAATCAAGTTTGATGTCGACGGAAATGTCGTTGAAAGCTTTGGCGGTGGCATGTTTATTTGGCCTCACGGTATCGAACTGGATGCAGATGGCAACGTCTGGGTGACTGACGCGGTATCCGACGCCCGCATCCCGGACGGCGATAAGCGCGGTCATCAGGTGGTCAAGTTCAGCCCCACCGGTGACGTGTTAATGGTGCTTGGAACGCCGGGCCAGGCCGGCAGCGCCAACAATCAATGCAACTCGCCTGCAGATATTGTGATTGGTAACAATGGTGACATCTTCGTGGCTGACGGCCACAACAACAACGGCAACAATCGCGTTATGAAATTCAATAGCCGCGGCGAATTCATCACAAGCTGGGGGCATACCGGCTACGGTCCCAGCGAATTTCGAGCACTTCACACGATTGCCAGCGACCAGCGTGGGCGCCTATTCGTGGGCGATCGCTCCAACAATCGCCTGCAGCTGTTCGAGCAGGACGGCACCTTCATCAATCAGTGGACCCAATATGGTCGTCCCAGCGGCATCTTTTTTGACCAGCACGACAATATTTATGTGGCTGATTCCGAATCCGACGATCTCCAGAATCCAGGCTGGGAAATGGGAATTCGCATCGGTGACGCCAATTTGGGTTGGGTGAAGTATTTTATTCAGCTGCCCGGAGGCGACCCACGCTCTACCACAGGCAATGGTGCAGAATTCGTTTCAGTAGATGCAGCTGGCAATATGTTCGGCGGCGAGCCGGCGCCACGCAAGCTGCAGAAATATATTCGGGTTAGACCGTAGCATGCTGTGATTGAGCGATAGGGAAATCGAATTGAGCCAGAACCAGGCGGCGCCCTACAGATGATCCATTGCGAAAACCCTGATATTCGGCAATTCCGGTTCTGGTAAACCCACCTTGGCGGCCAAAATGGCTGACTCAGAGACTCAGAGAGTCTGATACATCTCGACCAGGACGAGCTCGCGTGGTTGCCCACTGCTCCACTCAGGGAGCGCCGATGGACGAATCCCGAGACCAATTCGACTCTTTCCTGCAGAAAACCCAGCTTTAGTGTGAGAAAAATATGGCGTAGTTCACTTGGGTTGCGCTTTGGTTTACAAACCTGAATTTCCCGAGTATCGTGGGCTGCTTGCAAAAAACCAGGACCCATTGGCGAAAATTTTAGGTCGGCGGTCGGTCAATAGCGGCTCGCCACTGGGGGACTACGAGCCCCTTTGCTGTGAGCTCCTTGATTCAAAGAATAGTCAAAGGAAAGCAGACCTAAAACCGCCTCTATCAATTTTCCAGCAATTCGATTGCCTTGTTCAATCGAGGCGAGTCTTGTTGAGCCGACACAGTACCCACTAGCCCGATCAGCATCAGGACCGAAGTCAGAGCTGTGATTTTTCCAAGTAGTCTCATCATCATGATTCCTTGCCTGATAGCGACGTTAACCTAATCCTAAGGAGCAACCCATGGCGCCTCGATTAATAGCTCGGGACCCGAGCCAGCCTTGGGAACAAATTTCTGAGTGCGCGCGTACTGGTTGTCACCACCGTATAGATTGCCATCGGAATCGACCGAAATGGTGTGCACTTCTAAGTATCCATCGGGCAATGCCCTTGGTACCAGCCAGGTATATTTAAGATTGCCTTCAAAATCGTAATTAATGAATCTCAATGGTCCAAGATCCGTAATCCAGAAATCATTTTCGTTGACGATGATATCGAGCGGCAAGGTCAGATCACCAATGGCCCTGACGAATTCGAATTCGGCTGGACTATCTGTCGTCCTCCACACATTAACTCTACCCCCTGACCGGTCGAGAACGAAAACCAGGCCATCGGGCCCAATTGCAACCGCGTGAATAGTATTGGTTTGACCTGCCCCGGTACCAAAGCTACCGAACTCGCCGAGATAGTTCATGTCATTATCCATGATCATGACGCGGTTGTTATCCAAACCATCGGCTATCAGGATTCTGCCATCGGGCAGGAACGCCACATCCTGGGGTCTGCCAAAATAGGTCTCGTCATCACCGGAAACCCCTTTCTCGCCGTAGGTGGCCAGCAATTCGCTGCCATCGTTGGCAAACACATAGATCTGGGAAAATGTCTCGTTGATTAGCCAGACTCGACTTTCCGGGTCGTAGGGGCTGATGCGCAACCGGTGTGGCCCGGGGCCGTCAGAGCCTTCACAAAGATAGTCCCACTGATCCCAAAGCTCCAGCAGTTCACCATCGCCATTGACGGTGTAGAGGCAGTTCTGCCAGGTACGCCTGGTGGTATCCCGCAATGCGTTCAGTCCCATGTAACCTGCAAATCCTGGAAAATCATCGGGGATGGGATAAGGTAGGACTGTCTCGCCGCGCTGGCCGATGAAGATACGGTCAGGTGACTCGGCAAAGATGCCGGAATTGCCTCCAAAGGCGAAACCACGCTCTGCAAACGGCTGGTGCCAGCCCGAAATAACGTCATAGGGACTCTCGCCGATTGGACCACGGGCGTTGCCCTGCTGTGCCACGGTGGCGCCGGCAGCAAGGAACGCTAGCAGAAATACGGCTAGCTGGTTGAATTTATGCATGTTCAAATGACCTCTGGTTAGTAGTAGTACTGGTACAGATAGATCTGTGTATTGCCGAATCGGCAGAGCCGACTATTATTCTACAGCCTATCACGACAAATAAATGGTGAAAGATACAAGCAGGTAAAGAAAAATCGCAGTTGTTGCAGCCAGTGCCGGCATAATTTCATGCCCCAAAGCAAAGCACTGTCAGCAGAACAATTACGGCACGATCGGGATTTTAGTCAGTGCTCGCGAATGGGAGCAGCTTGAATCCGGGCAATAAGCGTCTGAGCGCGTGCTGAGCCTTAGGACTTTCGCTGTATTCTGCGCGCATGCAGCGCCGGTTCGGTGTAGCCATTTGGCTGTTCGGTGCCTAGAAACACCAGATCACACGCCGCCTGGAAGGCAATAGAATTCTCCAGGTCTGCCAGCATCGGCTGATAGAGAGGATCGCCCTGATTCTGTTGATCAACCACGCCAGCCATACGCTGCATTGTCTCCATCACCTGGTCCCGAGTGCAGACACCGTGTAGCAACCAGTTGGCGATATGCTGACTCGATATTCTCAATGTGGCCCGGTCTTCCATCAAACCAATGTTGTGTATGTCCGGCACCTTCGAACAACCCACACCCTGATCGATCCAGCGCACGACATAACCAAGAATGCTCTGTGCATTGTTATCAAGTTCTTCCTGAACCTTTTCCGGCTGCAACTGCGAGGGATCGGCCAACAGTGGCAGCGTCAGAATATCGGCCAGCAGCGCCGGCGATCGCGCCTTGATCTGCTGCTGTCGATCCTGCACCTTCACCTGGTGATAATGCATGGCGTGAAGCACCGCCGCCGTGGGTGAGGGCACCCAGGCTGTATTCGCTCCCGCCTGTGGATGGCCGATCTTTTCTTCCAGCATCCGCGCCATTAAATCCGGCATCGCCCACATGCCCTTGCCTATCTGAGCCCTGCCCTGCAAGCCACAGCGCAGCCCGACATCTACGTTGTGGTCTTCATACGCCTTGATCCACCGTGTAGCCTTCATTTCCGTCTTGGGAATCATGGCTCCGGCCTTCATGCTGGTGTGAATTTCATCGCCAGTACGATCGAGAAACCCGGTGTTGATAAAGACAACTCTGTCGCGGGCAGCACGGATGCATTCTTTTAGATTAATGGTAGTGCGTCGCTCCTCGTCCATGATTCCAACTTTAATGGTATTACCAGTCAGCCCCAGTAATTCTTCAACCCGCCCAAATAATTCACAGCAGAAGCGAACCTCATTCGGGCCGTGCATCTTCGGTTTAACAATATAGATGCTGCCGCAGCGTGAGTTCGCCAGCCGATTCTTGTTGCGTACGTCGATGCAGCCTACCGCACTGGTGATCACCGCATCCATGAGACCTTCATAGACTTCCTCACCATCGCCATCGAGGATGGCGTTGTTGCGCATCAGGTGACCAACATTGCGCACCAGCAACAGACTGCGGCCTGGCAGTTGTAGTGTGCCGCCATTCGGCAATTCGAATTCCCTGTCGGGATTCAAGGTGCGGATAAGCGAATTTCCATCTTTGACAAATGTTTCACTAAGATCACCGCTAATCAATCCCAGCCAATTTCTATACACTACCACCTTGTCTTCGGCGTCTACTGCTGCGACGGAGTCCTCGCAATCCTGAATCGTAGTGACTGCCGCTTCCAATACCACATCCTTGACACCGGCCTTGTCGGTCTGGCCTATCGCCGAATCGGCATCAAGCTGAATTTCGATGTGAAGATCATTGTTCTGTAGGAGCACTGCAGTGGGTGCAGTGGCAATTCCCGTAAAACCCTGTAACTGTGAAGTGTCTGCCAGCGTGGTGAGACCGTCAGCTGTTTCAATTTTTAGCTGACCGTCGATGACCGCATAGCTCGTGGCATCGGCGTGGCTGCCCACCAATAAGGGGCAAGCCTGATCCAGAAAGCGCCGCGCATAGGCTATAACCTTGTCGCCCCGAAGGGGGTTATATCCCCCCGCCCGTTCCGCGCCCCCGTCATCGGATATAACATCGGTGCCGTAGAGCGCATCGTACAGACTGCCCCAGCGGGCATTGGCAGCATTGAGAGCGAAGCGAGCATTATTAACCGGCACCACCAATTGCGGACCCGCTATCCGGGCCATTTCATCATCTACATTCTCTGTGCCTATGGTAAAATCGGCGCCCGGCTCATGCAGATAAGCGATTTCTCTGAGAAACTGCTCATAAGCCAGGGGATCATGCTGCGTGGTGCTTTGCTGTGTATGCCAGACGTCAATCTTCGCCTGCATCTCATCGCGAATTTCGAGGAGCTGACGATTGCGTGGAGTAAAGTCGCCAAGCAGTGACTCAAAGCCGGACCAGAACGTACCTGGCTCCAGCTCGATCTTTGGCAGCAGTTCCTCGTTGAGGAAATCGGCCAGCGGGGCAGCGACCTGCAGCCCGCCTAATTGAATGTACTTGGTCATACGCAGAGAGTAGCGTGATTAAAGCTGGATGACCAATGTAATTAGTTGTTAATCGAGCCTGGCGTGTGGGGTCCCGCGCTAGGCGTTTTCATCAGTTCCAGAGGCACTGGATGCCTCTGCGTCTTTACCGTTTTCATGGGCAGCAACGTCTCCCATTCGGTCGACAGAGACGTGCATCCGACCCAGGGTTGCGAGAAAGCGACTATCGTCTTCGCTGCCTTCGTCCCTACCCAGCGCGGAGGAATTAAGCTCTCGCATTAAATCAATAATGTTCTCACCCTCATCACGCAGGTCGGTGAAGCGACGCTCCTCCGGCAGCACCTTGGTGGACATACCCCATACGCCGGCTTCCAGCAATAAGACACCAAGCAACACCAATGGCATCTGTGCCGATATGCTCAGCGATGCACCGAGTAGCACGGTAATAAAAATTAGAGCTATGCCCGATCCTGTAAACAGGATATCGATGAGCCGACGTAGTTTCCGTTTCAAGAGCAGCCTCCAGAGGTGTAGAACCGACCATTAGGGCGCGATGCTAACCGTGCAAGTAATTGTTGTACAGTTGATTGTATGGAAATTGCCAGCTCAGTCACAGCTTCCCCAATATCCTCTGGCAAGCTTCTTAATCCGTAATCTCGATGTGCAGCTCAGCGCTAAACAACAGCGATCTATCGAGATCTCGGCGCGCCCAATCCAGCAGTGTGGTCATATCCTAAGCGACCATGCCTTGATGCTGCACGACGTCATTTACAACTACTGTTATCGCCCGATTGAAATCAAGCTCCTCTGGGTTTAACAACAGAGTGAATGCAGCAACGGCATTTGCCTGCACCGTAATTCTGTTGTCTTGCCGGCTCACCTGCAGTATTCCGGGACTATTATCGGCGGCCAGCTGGTCAATGCGTATCCACAAATTACGGTTGTAGCGATCGGTTCGATCTGCAACCCATTGCACGCTCTCTGGCAAGGGATCGCGGGGATTATCCAGCTTGAATTGCTCGATCATGGGGGCTTCGTCTGGCAGCCAGCGGGTATTGTGCCCCCCATTCTCTATCGCTGTGAAGACATAATCGACACCGGTTTCCTCGAACATGTCTATATAGGGACGCACAGATGAAACCGGGTAGAGCGGGTCGTCTTCTCCATTTACTATATACAGAGGACGATTCATCAAGTTCTCAAAATAGAGTTGGTAACCGCCGCCGCTCCGGGCATTGCGCAGGACCCCGGGGTGGCCTATATAGGGCAGGAAAGCGGCCCACTGTGTGGGCTGCTTGAAGGCGAAAAAATAGACACCGGTGCCACCATCTGAGACCCCCGTCAGTGTCACCCGATTGTCGTCTATGTTGTAGGACTGTTTTAGCGTCTTGAGGATAGCAGGAAGACTCTCGGCCTGGTTCTGATGCCACCAGAAGGCGTCGTAGCCGCGACGCCACCAGTCGCCTCCAGCCTCCCATGGCGGTCTGCTGACACCGCCGTGCAACATGAATTCAAGCGGATAGATAATCGCGGGATCATAATTGTCCGGGATCAGATACACATAGGGAAAACGCGTGCCATCGTCGGCTACTCTCGCGTCCTCGCGTTGACCCCTGCCAACCGCTGCAGAATAGACAGGTCCGTCCCGCAACCACTGGTACAAAGTCGCTATATCCGGGGCCGCGTCAAGCAACTGCTGCTGACTACTTTGCTGCTCTTGCAGCGTACGCGCTGACCAAAAGTCGCTGACCAGTGCTTTGCCCGCATGCTGATCGCTGGTAATACCCTCTGCCGCCAGCGCCGAACACGGCAACGCAATCGCAAGACTCATGCACGCAAGCAGTCGATTCAAATTTTTCATAGACATAAGCTTCCTGTAGCTGTAAGGGCCGGGGTTAGAGTTCTCCCCCCAGCTCCGTGTAGACCGCCCGCAGGAATCTGTCCGGCCTGCCCAGTGCTGCGAGGGTGCCTTCCAGGTAGTAAACGCTACCGGCTACGTGGTGGGGAATTATTTCGACGGCGCTGAAGTCCTGTTGCGTACTGCCGTGAACCGAAAACATTAATGCAATCAACAAGGCGGCTGTTGTTATTCCAATGCCTTGCAATCTGGCCATGCTGGAATCCTCTTTCTTTGTGAACACCTTGCCGATAGGAGCATAAGAGCCCTGTTGCCGAAAGCCCAATGGCTCAACTCCCGGTGGCGGGATAATCTGCGTATTTCCAAGCTTGAAAAAATAGCTCAAAGTGCTGTGCAAAGAGCATGGCTCTGGCAAGCGCATACAACAGGTAACCAGCCTTGCACTCGCATGTTATCCTTCTCTGTGGCGTATCAATATACTATGGCTGGCTCTTACCTGATATTCGTGCATCGATAATATGAGCATTCCTAGACTAAAGGCTCTCTGCAAGCAAATACGACACGGCGAATCGATTCGACGCCGACTCGTGGCGATATCCGTGCTGGCCCTGTCCATCCTGCACCATGCACCGCTGTTAGCGGCGGAGGAATTGCCCGTACTCGATCTGAATAATCCACTGCGACTGGATTTCTCCGGGTCCTGGGAGAAGGATTTTCGCCGCAGCGATAATTGGGAAGAAGAGTTAAACCGACTCTTCAGGCTCCAACAGAATTCGTCTAATCGGGACAGAAGCACGGCTTCCGGCCGTCGGGGCAACAGTGGCCCCAGGGTTAGTCTGGGCAATATGAATTTAAATCGACGCCGTGGACGTGGCGCCAACATCGTCGATCTGGCGAGATTGGCGGAATACATCAGCCGCCAGTCCACCATCACCATCAGGCAAGACCGGGAAGAAGTCAGGATCGAGCGCGACGGCGACGCCGACCTGGTGTGTGGCCTGGGTGATGGCACTATGAATCCTTATACCGGCAGGTTCGGTGTTGAGTTGTGTGGCTGGGACCGGCAGCAGCTGGTATTTGAAATCACCCTGCCCGACGACCTGATTGTCATGCAACGCTTCATCGTCGCGTCTAATTCCCGCTCGCTACGAATGGTTACCAGCATCATTAGCAAGGGATCAAACTCATTCAGCCTGATTACTATATTCAATAGCTACGATGCACCTGCACAAGAGTTTGACTGTGTGCAGACGCTGAGTAGGGGACGAGTATGCAGTCAAAACTCATCTCTGTAATGAAGCTGTCGGCCGTGCCCAGAGCAATTTCCGGGGCTCGCAATATCACCGTGCGCCTGCTGCTGCCTCTGCTTATCTCCGCCTGCAGTGCATTCGCGCCACCGGCGCCAGCTCCAGCTCCAGCTCCAGCTCCAGTGCGGATCCCTGCACCTGCCGTTGGCGAGGTCAATCTCATTCGCAGTCCAGTCGAGTTGGCTCAGTACCAGTTGCTCGATATTGGTATTGTGATTTTTGACAACCTGCCAGATCAGTTCGCCCTGCAAAGACCGCCTGAAATCAATGCCGCCGCGTTCACCGAAATCAGGCAGAACGAGACCCAATACCTTCCCTACGTCTTGCGGAATACGCTTATCGATTCCAATCATTGGGGTGCGGTCCGGGTGCTGCCGGAGAACGACCCCTCGGTTGACCTGATCATCAACGGTACAATTGTGGTATCCGATGGCCTGGCCCTGGAAATTCAAATTACAGCAGTGGATAGCACTGGACTGCAGTGGCTGAATAAAACCTACGCAGACATTAGCTATTCTGCAGACTTTCCTGTGTCATCTCGATACACAGCAAGCAATCGCTTCGACCCGGCGAAGTTCGTCGATCCATTTCAGGATCTCTATGATCAAATTAACAACGATTTGTTATCGATGCGGAACTCTCTTGGCGAGAAGCAATTAGTCGATCTACGCCAGGTCTCGCAAATGGTCTATGCCAGTGATCTGGCGCCAGAATCATTTGGGCATACCCTGTCTGAGAACCCTGCAGGATTTCTAAGTGTTTCCACTTTATTGGCGGATGATGACCCAATGATGCGCAGAATGTTCGACATGCGACTACGCCATCATACCTTTATCGATACCGTCGACCAGTATTACGCGGCCTTGTTTGATGAAATGCGGCCTGTCTATGCCACCTGGAGACACTATTCACACGACCAGCTGTTAGAAGATAAAGCCGCTGAACGGAACATCTATGAGGGCGATGTTTACGGTAACGCCGGTAGGTTTTTAACCCTAAGCCAACGTTACGACCGTTACCGCTGGGCCAAGATTTATGAGCTGGAATTTGCCGACCTGGCTACCGGTTTTAACAATGAAATTGCGCCGGCAATTCTGGAACTGAATCGTAATGTGCACGGGCTCGATGGCACCATGTCCGATCAGTACGCGCAGTGGAAGAAGATATTGCGCTCTCTCTTCGCACTGGAAGTCGAACAGGCAGGAAGCCGCTGACAGGCCCGGCGTCGAAAAGTGTTTTGATTTTCGGCAGGAAAGGTTTAGGCTACCTTGATTAGCCCGCTAAGCGTTACTTTGACCAAGCTGGTAGCGCTTCGATAAAAATAAGAATTGGAGAAATCATATGTCAGAAGAAGCGCTTACAACGGGCTCAAAACGACGCAATATTATCGTCGCAGCGATTGCTGCGGTCGCTGTCGTCGCCGCTGTCGGGTTCTACATCTACTCATCCGTATGTCCCTGCGAGCGTACACCGGGTGGATTCTTATTGGGCGAGCGCTCCGAACAAGCCATTTCCGACTGGTCCTTTGTCAACGACGTGCCGTTGTGCCAGATACAAGTTTGGGCGGGGATCAGACCCCACTCCGTTAATCTCAATTGCATGGCCACGGCAGAGGGCAAGCTATATCTGAGCTGTTCCTTCTGCGATAGTAAGTACTGGGCCAGCAAGGTTGGAACCGATGAAAATGGGCGGATAAAACTCAACGGTATCGTCTACCCCGTCGTCTTTAACCGGGTAATGGATCCCGACGAACTGGACCGAGCCTGGGCGGCAAGGGCAGCTAAGCTGCAGGTGCATGGCGGCCCGGGTAATCCTGCACCACCACCCGATGCACAGCGCGCAGATCGCTGGTGGAGTTTTAACCTGGTATCGGCGATTTAGTTATTCCGGCGCCAAAGCACGTGAGTTTTACGGTAAGTAGACAGAAACCATAGAGAAGGAGCAATAAAGTGAAATATCGGTCTACTACATTCGAATTCCATGCACTGGCTGCCACGGCATTCTTCGTTGCGGCTCTATTTCTGAATCCAGCACTCGCTGCGGAGTCAAGTTGGGTCGACCTGGCAGTGCATAATTTTGGTGCCCCCATCAATACTCTGTGGGCAGAAGGCGAGTTGTCCTTTGCCGCCGATGGCACCATGGTGTTTTGCAGCGCCAGGGAGGATATGGCAGTGGCACCGGGAGATCCGAAGGATCTGTACATAGCCAACTTTAATGCGTCCACTGGCAGCTGGGATACGCCGGTAAATATGGGCATTCCGATCAATGCGGCACCCGCCACCGATGTCGGGCCATTGCGACTGGGCGATGACCGCGAGCCCTGGTTTACTGCCGATGGCAATACGATTTACTTCAAGTCAGACCGACTCGCCACCACCAGTCCACGCAATAACAACGACCTTTTTGTCACCCACAAGGTGAATGGAAGCTGGACTGAGCCCGAGCTCATCGGTTTCCCCATCAGCACCGCAGCTGGCGATGAACACTGCCCTGCCATATTGAACGACGGCGAGACCCTGTGTTTCGCATCAAGACGTGAAGGCGGCTACGGGGGGTCCGATATTTATTGTTCCAACCAGGACGCTAACGGCAATTGGATGGAGCCGATCAACCAGGGACCGAACATCAATACCGCTGCCGAAGAGTTTCACTTCACCCAGGATGCCGACGGCATGGTGTATTTCACCTCCAATCGACCCGGGGGTTACGGTGGCATGGATATATGGGGGGCGATGCAACTGGCCGCCAATAGCTGGGGAGAAGCGAGGAATCTCGGACCCCAGGTGAATACGGCAGCGGCTGATATGTGTCCGGCACTGCCCCCAGGCGAAGACACTTTTTCCTGGTTTTCTACCCGCTCGGATAACAACCTGGGTGCCATCGATATCTTCTGGACCAACAAGCTAAACACAAATCCCTAAGCAGGGTTTGGTAAAATAGAAAAGGCATCTCGAAAGAGATGCCTTGGGTAACTCGGGCTCGTTTACTACTTAGCTCGCAAGCGCCAATTCCAGAGGTCGAGTTTGTTCCAGTACATTGCTGACTAGCTCTTCCAGCATATTCTCATCTGTACTTTGCAACTCGACAAACTGACAGCCCAGTGTGGAGGTGCCGGATTCCTCATCAAAATTCATGACCATCAATTCGGCTCCAGTTTGCAGAACGGTGTTGTTCGGCAACTTGATTGTACAAGTTTCAAGCTCTCTAAAATTATTAAACTTTTTTGCCAGATTTTGGTTTATCCTGAATTTTGCTCCTGAAGCCGAAATGTCTACTACGTTTCCATCAATCCGCTCACCCGTGGACGAGTAAAGCGCTACCGGAACTTCCTCAGATAGGGACTTCAGATCGGCACGCACACTCTTGCGCAATTGAATGCAGCGAATTGTGTAAGGAAGTTCTATCGTATATCTATATCGTAAGGAGCTACGGGAAGGAGGCTCTGCGTCGGTTTTCTCAGCGATTCGTGATTTGAAAATTATAGAAATCCCACCACACTGAGCGCGAAATATCATTAAAGCTTTAGGATTTTTCGCCAGGTTTACTTCCTCGCTGTCCACATCCAATGTGCCTGCCTCGACATTCACCGCAAGCAACTTGATTGAGTGAGAGGCAACGTTACTCTTTACTACTGACATATAGGAAAACCGGTATTCCTGCTCTATTGCCATGTTAAGGAGTTGGATAATTTCTGGCCTGTGTGTAACGTTGCCGTCAGCTAGGTTTAGAGCGTTCATTTCAGTATTCCCCGAGCCTTACTATTATTAGTGCTGCTTTTTTGATAAGTGCGTATAGGATGTTCAGGATACTGATATTCGGGCTAATTTTTGTGGTGTGAATCACAGAAATGGAATGTAAGTACAAAAAAAAGCGTGAGAATCACCAACTCTCACGCTTTTTTCCTATCCAGGGCACCTCTGAACAAGCTGGGGCACCTCTGAAAAAAGTAGCTTATGCCAGCGCCAAATCAAACAGATTCAACAATCGGCCCCAGGCGCGTTCTGCCTGTGCCTCGTGGTATACCTGCGAATCCGGTGGGCACCAGCCGTGCAGGGTGCCTCCATACACCTCAATCTCTGCCGAAATTCCTGCTGCGGCATAGCCTTCTCGCAAGGTGACCTTTGCGTCTGGATCACTTTCGTCATCATTGGCGGCAACACAGTGCAGCATCGACGCTCTCATCTCGGGAATTAGTAGATGCGGGCTATTGTCCGCATCCGTGGCCAGGCCACCACCGTGGAAGGTCGCTCCGGCACCTATGCGGCGCGGTACTGCCGCCATGGTACGCATGACCATGGGCCCACCCATACAGTAGCCGGTGGTGCCAATCTGACGACTGCTATCTACCGCCCCCTGTTGGTCCAGCCAGCTCACCATGGCCAGGGCATCGGTAAAATGAGTCTCTTCATTCAAATTGCGAGCCATAGGCAGCACATGATCGCGAACTGCAGGTGTGCCAAAACTGTCGCCCTCTTCGACTACGGGCGCGCGGGCATCGCGATAGAAGGGGTTCACCACCAGAACCGAATAGCCTGACTGCGCCAGGCGCTTGCCCATGGCCCGGAACGCCGGTCGCAGACCAAGAATATCTGGCCAAATGATAACCGCAGCGTGATTGCCGCTGGCGGGGTGTACGAAGTAGCAATCCGCCACGCCATCGGCGGTTGACACTTCCACATCGGTTTCTGTCACCGACTGGGCATTGGCAACCGGCGGCAGCAATACTGCCAGGCCGACACCAGCAGTCAGCTTGTTGAATTTTCGGCGCGACATGCCGCCAGATTGTTTCAGGAAATTTTCTACATCTCTTTGAGTATCTTCATCGCACATGGTTTGTTCCTCTTATTTTTTCCGCGGGAGGCCCTGCAGGTGGTCAAACGCTTATCACGGCCCATATTTTTAGTTTCACACCTCAGGAATATGAGAGTATTGGGGACAGGGACAAAAAACAATACCATTTTGTCAGCCTGACGACTGCTAACAGCACCTGATCTCAAACCACAACGATAATCGACGGGAATTGCCATGCTCTATAGCTCAAGACGCCAGTTTATACAATCGCTGCTGGGAGCGGCGACCTTCTCTGTTGCCAGGCTGAGCCTAGCCCAGCAGGTCCAGGTTCGAACTGTCGCCGGCACTGGGGTAGCGGGTTATGAGACTGAAGGTTCCGCCGGGCTACTCGCCACAGCGAGCCGCGTTAATAACCCCTACGGTGTGGTCATTGGGCCGGACGCTGGCCTTTATTTCTGCGAAGTTAACTCCGGCCGCATTCGGCGCCTGGATCTGAACTCCCGGCGGCTCACTACCATCGCGGGCAATGGTGAAAGCGCCTACAGTGGTGACGCCGGTCTCGCCTTACAGGCGTCGTTCTCGGCGCCCCATGAAATTCGCTTCGATGCCAATGGCCACTTATTCGTGGTGGCAAGAGACTCTCACACAATCCGCCGCATCGACGCCGATAGCGGATTAGTGTCAACCATAGCCGGAACCGGCGTTGCCGGTTATTCCGGAGATGGTGGACCCGCCAGCACAGCCCAGCTCAGACAACCACACAGTATCGCCTTCGATGCGCGCGGCAATCTATTGATCTGCGATATAGGCAATAGCCGCGTGCGGATTATCGACATGCAATCGGGCCTTATCAGCACCCTCTCCGGCACCGGTGAACGCATTGCTACTCCTGATAGCGGTCCTTTATCGGGCACGCCGTTGCTAGGACCACGGTCGCTGTGCACAGACCCCGGGGGCAATGCCTATCTGGTGCTGAGGGAGGGCAATGCAGTCTACCGACTCGACATCGAAGGCAACCGTCTGCAGCGCATAGCTGGTACCGGTGCAAAAGGCCATAGCGGCGATGGCGGTGCGGCCCTGGACGCCACTTTCAACGGCCCCAAGGGCATCGCCTATTCCGCGGACGACCATAGTCTGTACATCGTCGACACCGAGAATCATGTAATTCGTCGAATGGCCCTGAACAGCGGAATTATCGAAACCGTATTGGGTAGCGGCGAACGTGGTGATGGGCCCGATGGCAATCCCCTGGCTTGCAAACTAAATCGACCCCACGGTGTCGAGGTGTATGCTGGCATCGTCTATGTGAGCGATAGTGAGAGCCACCGCATACGAGCGATTACCGGATTGCTTGGGCAGCTCTGAGAAAACCTGGTAACGGCCTGCGCAGGTGCTTCAATCTTAGCCACCGCAATCTGGGCGTTGGTCGGAAATATGAAACTTAATCATAGTCATCAAAGACTTTAGGAATTAGCTAATGAGTGAACAACGCATCAAGGAACTGCTGGAAGAATTATTGGAAGAACTACAGCAGCTCGAGGGAGTCGATGAGGAACTGATAGCGACAGTCAGGGAACTGGAGTCGGGCGTCGGTGATCTGGTGAATCCGGCGATTGACAGCAGCGATAGCACGGTGCTGGACGATGCTATCGCGCTGGAAGCGGTATTCGCGGCCTCGCACCCGGTTGCCGAAAAAATTATTCGAGAGCCCATCAACAGCCTTAGCAGAATTGGCATATAGGTCTCTGCTTGCCAGCTCTAGCAGGTTGTTGAAAAGCTCTCAGGCGAGTGCGAGACAAGGCAAAATATGGCGAAAAAGCAGAGTTTACACGTCGTAAATGAGCATTTTGAGCCAGGTTTTAACGCGGTATCGTGCCGGCTGAGAGTTTTTCAACAGCCTGCTAGGGCACCTCTGAATAACGCGGAGTGACTATGAAAAGAATATTGAAATGGGCAGGCATTGTCCTCGCTGTGCTGACGCTGACAATTGTGCTGTTCCTGGTAAGCGCACGCTTTCACGATGGGCCGTTGGCAATAGTAGCCGGTGGCCCATTCAAGACCGGAGAGCTGACTCCGGCCCCTGCCGATTGGAGTTTCCTCACCGATCGCTCGACTCTGGAGTTTCAAACCATGGTCCCTGCACAGTCTCGAACCGTGTGGCTGGCCGTGCATGAGCAGCGCCTGTTTCTCGTCAGCGGCTATATGACCACGGGCTACGGCGCGATCTGGAAGCAATGGCCGCACTATCTGGAGAACGACGATCGGATAATTCTTAGAATTGACGGCAAGCTCTATGAGCAGCGGCTTCAAAGAATCATGACCGGCACCGAAGTCATTCCTGTGCTGACTGAGTTCGCTCGCAAATACGGTGCCGGTGGCGCCGCCAGCAACGAATCGGTCAGCAACGGCTATACCTGGATGTATGAAGTTGTAACCAGGATTTAAGTTGGTGGGAGCGATATGAGTCTACTTAGAATTTTAGCGTCGGTGGCAGCGTCGACAAAATCTATTTCGATGCCGTTGTTCAACATCGGCGCGGCCTGCCCTGTTAATTAGCAGCAGGCTTCACAAACTGACCCGTAGCCTCGCGCAAACCCGGAGAAACTACGGTTTTACTCGAATACCCCTGAGTTGCCGCGGGCAATATTCATTAACACAGCTTTAAAGCCAGGCAGCAGATAGCCCTCTTCGATCAAGCCGTCTGTAGCGGCTTCATACTTGTCCAGGTAATCATCGAACGACGAATACAGGCCAGCAATCGAGTTGCGCGGGTCACGCGACTGTACCGCTACCGCCGTGTTGGCCGGAAAAGGGATATAGCCGCCGGCCAGACGCGCCAGTGATTTTTCGGCGCCGGTAGATGCTGCACGCAGATTCCAGGGTACAAATGTGGCGAGTGGCACCTGGGTGAGCGGCGGCAGCACGGTGCTGCTGGCAAAGTCATTATTATCCGTGTTCACGGCGGGCACCAGGGCACGGTAGTGTTGGGTAGAACTCAGAGGGTGTTTGTCGACAATGCGCTGCTCCAACCACCGCTCGCCATAATCCACATAACTGGGCGCGTAGTTTGCCGCGGGATGGTTGATGCCGTACAGGCGGTTCCAGGCGTCACGGTTTATGCCCCTGTCGGTGTGAGTCGGCACCAGGGTGCCATCGGCTATTTTTGGATAACGCGACGGCGGCGGCTCGGCGTCGAAAGCAACCCAGTTATACATAGCTACCAACAACGAGTCTGCAAACGGCGACCACATGTTCGGATTCCGGGGCAGCTGGGTGGTAGTGGCCGCTGTTGCCACACCACTGCCGGAGCCGTGTTGCGAACCGCCAATGGTATAGAACCGCACTTCTGCCGGTAGCACCGCGTCTGCCGTGCCCTCGGGGTTGGTGTGGGGAAGCGAGCCTGCTCGCACCCAGTACTCGTTGGAAGTCTGAATATGCATCAACTTGGGCACCGTGTTCGACGCCCGCGCCTTTCTTAACACACCATCGGTGCGCCCAGTAAAGGGGTCGGTACTGTCACCGTAGGTGAAGGGAAACAGGTCATTGGGGTACAGGTGATTCGAATGCTGACCGTTGGTGCGCGTGGGCATGGCAAAGCGGTTGTTGAACATGCCATAGCCACTGCCGGCGATAACCGGAATGACGCCATCGAAAACTATCCTGCCCTCAAGATCGGCATTAAAACCGTCGTACATAAACTGACGCAACAGGCGACCGCTTTGGGAATTGCCCCAGGCTACGGTGTTGTCAATTGTGGGCAAATTCAGCTGCTCCAGCTCGCCACTGGCAGCGCCGCCGTGGCGGATCAGAGCCACCATATCGCGAATGCCCGCCATCCCGGCTCCTGCCAGCACCGGATTCTTCGCCTCGTAGATGAGCTCATACAAATAGCCGGGCTGAAACCCTCCCTGCAGATTAAGACTAACAATCGGCTGATTGCTGTCTTTCTCACGCTGCACGTTCAGCTCAAATTGAGACCTCTCCACCGGCACTCTTGGATCGCTCTGGTACAGTCGTCGGCTCAGGCTCGCATTTCGCAGTCCCGCTGCCGTTGGCTCATAGGCCAGGTGGCCGCCACCGGCAATATTCACATCGTTGGACTGCTCGCCAACGCTGACTTCATAGCGTAGGTTGCCAGTAATGGGCTGACTCTCAGACCCCACAATCGGTGCGTGCAGCCGCAAACGCCCGTCCCGCGGCGACAATTCATTAATCCAGCCTGTCGCTAAGTAAGTAAACCCCTTCTCGCTAAGCGGGTGGGTCAGTGACCTTTCTGGTGGAAAGGAACTGCCCCCTCGGTTGTTGACGTTATAAAGTAAGCCACCGTTGGCTATTGCAGACGATGGCACCAACAGCTTGAAGTCGGCGGACAATTCCACCATACCGGCAGCATTCACCGGCGCCTGGCTAATATCAGTAATGGCAGCATTGGCTGGATCATCGGGGTCGAGGGTGAAGTACAGTACGCCGTTGATGGCTTCGTAACTGAATTCGACTGCCACATCTGACAAGGTTTCCCGGCTGCTGACTTCGATACGGCTCAGGTCTGCAAACACGGACCCGGCAGAGGCCAGAACAACAATGGAGAGGCAGGACTGAAGCAATTTAGAGTGTTTCATAGCGATACCCAATTAATTTTCTTTGTATTCTTAAAATCACACGGTTAACGAGAGACACCGAGTTTTTAACATTTCAACGCCAGAGTCAACGTCTTGCGTCCCGTGTTTACTCTACGGTCCCGATGACTCTGGTCGCGGCGTCCAGCCGCCGCTGCCTGAGCGCCGGCATCAGCGCTGTCAACACCGAACCAATGACCAGTAGCAGCGCGCCACTGATGGCAAGAACACCCAGGCGATCCGAGAATTCATAGTCTGGAACGAAGAACACCACCAGCTTCAATGAGCTAATGGTGAACAATGGCGCCAGCGCCAGGGTTGCGCTCACTTTGGAGGCGTCCCAGAGATTCATCGCTTCGGCAAAACAGCCATAGGCAATCAAGGTGTTGGCACAGCAAAATAGCAATAGCCCTAGTTGGAACTGGTTCAATTGCAAGAGACTGCCTGGAGTAATCAAAGGCAGCAATACCAGGACGGAAAACAGGTAGATCAGAAATAGAATCTGTACCGAAGCAAAGCTGGCCAGCAACTTCTTTTGTAACAAGGCATAGGCCGTCCAGGTAATTGCGGCTATTACAACGATCATTACGCCCAGGGTTTCCTCGTTATCGAAGTTGCTTAGCTCGAGCAAGCGATCGTTGAAGAATAACAACAGGCCTATGACGATCAACACTGTGCCGAGCTTTTGAATGCCGATAAAGGCTTCCTTATAGACCACTACTCCACCGAGAATAAGAAACAGAGTTGTCAGCTGAATTACCGCCTCGCTGGTTTCGCCGTTGACGAAATTAAGACTATAAGAGAAGAGAAAATAATTGCTGCACAAGCACACTGCGGCAATTAACAGGGACCAGCGAATACCGCGGCTGACTTGCATGGGCGCAGGCAATTTTCGCCTGTACATGAGCCAGCCAAACAACACGATGCTGGCGACCAGGAATCGATACCAGACTATCGTTGTCGCATCCATCCCTGCCAGCAATTCCTTTACTGCAACTGGAAGCACACCCCAGAGCACGGCGGCGACCAGGGACAGGAGAAAACCTGCAACATGATTCTGAGCTGGACTATGCATGCATCAACTTATGCTGAAGTAAGGAGGTTGATAGGAATTTCTCAGCAGGCAGGGTCAACAAAAATGACTGCTTAATGCGATATCGTATTTAAGGAAGCTCTGATTAATGAATCAGCGCTTCCTTAAAGCTACAACCCGGAATTCTGATAATAAACCACATTGCGCGTACCGGAACCTATTCCGACAATATCCATATAGCCATCACCATTCATATCTTCGATGGCCAGACCCGACACCCCAATGCCCCCAATATCCAGATCGATACGACGCCAACCCGCGCCGTCGTCGCGGCGCTGATAAATAGCTAACTGGTAGTGCTGGGATCGACCACCGACAATTATTTCGTCGGCACCATCGTTGTTTAAATCGGCCATAAGCAAGCCATGCCCGTTGACAAATTCAGTTTCGATTACAACTCGATCCCACAGTTGATTCGGATCTGTCGCCTGTGTGTACACCACCACTTCATTGCCGTGCCAGGGCTCAACAGTGGCGACGATGCGGCTACCATCTGCCAGTTTTCCAACATCTATTTCACTGGAGCCGATGGCGGGTCGGTCTGCGTCCTGTTTGCCAGCAGCTATTTGCGTCCTGGCTACGGCCTGACTTTTCGTTGCCAATTGGAACAGGTGCACTCCGAAGAAACTGGCGGCAAGAATGTCATCCCTGCCATCCCCATCCCAATACATGATCTTCAAACCATGTGATAGCTGCAATGATTGATCCAATACAACCCCGGTCCAACTCTCCGCCGTCAGATCGTCGGGCACCGAATACGCCTTCAGTTGCAAGTCTACGTCATACTTTGGTGACGTCGCGCCTATGCCGATGATTGGCAGATTCACCAACTCCAACTTGCCGTCGCCATTTATATCTCCCCATTTGATACGGTGAGTAGTAGGCACAGCATCGATATAGTGCATCTCCCACTCTTGATTGCTGGTGGGGTTACCCGGATTCTCCAGCCAGTGCAACAGACCACCCTCGGTGGAAGCACCCAGATTAAAGGCACTGGCGAGAACCATATCAACATCACCATCACCATCGATATCATGTGGGGCGGCGTCAATGTTACCCTGTGCAACGGTGCTGATAGTGTACTTGTCCCAAGTTGGATTTTTGTACCAGACGAATTGAGCCGGGTTGGTTGCCAGCGCGATGATGTCGTTGAGGCCATCTCCATCCACATCCGCCACTTCGACTCCATAGCCACCGCGCATCTCATCATCGAGCGTGACTTTGTCAAAATTCACGAAACCACGTTGAGCGTCCACGACCTGGCAGGCTGTCAACAGGCCAGCAAACAGCAGCAGAAATTTCAATTTGAGGATGAGCATTACTCGATTGGTTTTTCTCATTACTATCACCTCGGGACTGCTGTGCGAATGTTTATAGCAGGCAAACTAAAGCTAATAGCAGGTGAAAGCAAATTCTTTTACGACTCTGGCCGCAGCAGTCAGTGCTCGAGCCTGAGCACGAGAGCACTGCGTCTGCATGCTTTTATGAAGGGAGTTGACAGACAGATGGCGGAAAGTTGACGAAATGTTTACGGGAAGCTGGCGGCAAAGCGGTCAGGAAAGCTGTATGTGACGGGAGAAACGAGCGCTGAGGAACTCCATCTGATCAGCCAACACATTGCGGTTGGACAGATAGAGAAATTCATACTGGTTGGGTACGAAAGGGATCGCCAACAGCTCCATACTGGATTCTTCGGGTAGCCTGTCAGCCTTGCGATTATTGCAACGGCGGCAGGAGGTGACGACATTGGTCCAGATGTCTCTGCCACCTCTCGATAACGGGTGCACGTGGTCACGGGAAAGATCATCTTCCGCGAAGTGGCCGCCGCAGTACAGGCAAATATTCTTGTCCCGGCGAAACAGGAATTTGTTCTCCAGTGGCGGATGAAAATTTTCGGTGTGCACTCTGCCAACGCAGGCGACGATGCTGGGCAATTTAAGCACAGACTGCACGCCACGATTATTGTAACCACCACGTATTTCCATCACAGTGTCGCCCAGCGACCAGATTACCTGATCTTTAACCAATAGCGTCGCTGTTTCCTCGCGGCTCAGCCAACTCAGAGGAACTCCAGCTTTGTTTAGTCTCAGAATCTTGGCGTTCATACGCTGTCACTAGAATCGAAGGAATCAGGAGCTACCTAGTCTACACTTAAAATGAGCACCTCTGGATTTTATCGGCGAAATTGTTTGGGACTAAAACTTGTAGCGTGGAAAAGCTGTAGAAAGGTGCTATTCGCACACTTAACCTATTAGCCGGATTGAGGATAGCCATGCGCTAACCGTGTGCAGGCGCACTCATTTTATTGAAATTTTGTTCAAAAACCCGGCAGGCCCTGGCCGGTCAGGAAAGCGATTACTGCACTGCAAATCGACGTTTGAGCCTGGCGAGACCGCCATTGCTTAACCAATAGCCGGTTTGCAAGAGTACTAGCATAAGGCCGAACAATGGCATGGTGCCCCAATCCGCCCCGCCCACCTGAAAATAAAACACCGCTCTGTAGGTTTTGTCTTCGCTAGGATGCTGTGCGGTGACCACACCAATATACGTGCCTTTCTTAGCGAAGCTGTGACTGGCCGTATAGAAGCCACCGGTCTCTATTCTATAAGGTTCATAATAAACAGTCGCTGCTTCCAGATCGGCTATAGCCTCGACATCCTCCCAACTCGCATATCGTCCGACTTCGTTGATGTCTCTAAGGATTCGAAAATCCACCGGCATCTCCTGCAGAAATCCATGCAAATACTCCATCACGAAGACAGCACGGGAGACATCGGGAATATCTTCGCAATACTCTCTACTCGCTCTTGTCTCCGGTTGGTACACCGTAAAATGCGCCTGCAAGAAGTCGATATTGATCAGACAGAGATCTTCCTCAAAAGCCACGCCTCCGTGCCCAACAGCAGTGCTGGCAAACAGGCAGAGCGTGGTAGCCAAAAGCATACGGGAAAGTACTGAGCGCAGATTGAGTAGTAACACACGCTGCTGCGGAGTTGGAATCATCCTGGGGATAGTGTCCTGAAATGTCGGGCTGGCGAAAAAAGGCGCTCACCTTAGCATGTTTGCAGGATCACGGCGAATACAGCTGCTACCAGGCAATTGCACGACCGTCGTAGTTAAAGAAACCGCCGGATTGATCCATGTCCAGGCCATCGATTACCCCCATCATCCCGGACACACTGGTTTTGGTATCAATCTGGGCATGGGGCCCGCCCATGTCTGTCAACACCCAGCCCGGGTGCAATACTGCCGCCTTAAAGCCCTCATCGGCCAGGTCTATTGCCAGACTCTTCACAATCGAGTTTAACGCCGATTTGGAACTTCGATAGATATAGGAGCCACCGCCGAGATTGTCATCAATGGACCCCATCTTCGAGCTCAGGTACAGCAGCTTTTTATCGGCACCACTGCGCAAGTTGTCTATTATTAGCTGGGTTAGCAACAACGGAGCTATGGAATTTACCTGCAGGGCAGACATCCATGTCTCCCCATCGACGCCACCAAAGCGGGTGTCTTTAGGGCCATAGACACCGGCATTGTTGATAAAGATATCGATCGCCTCAGCCTGAAGCTGCTGCGGAAATTCCTGCAGGGATTCAGAGCTTGTCACATCCAGCTGCAGCAGCTGCAGGTTCTCGTTCTGGAGCTGCTGCAGCGCCGGGGCCGAATCAGGATGACGGCAAGTCGCCAGTACTCTGTCGCCGCGGGCGACAAACTGCCGAACAAATTCCAGACCAATGCCTCTGTTGCTGCCTGTAATCAGTACTGTTGCCATCTCTACTCCCGCTATCACTGCGCCTTTGGCCGGTGCCTTATGCACTCACCGCGAGTAAGCGAGATTGATCGTTAATCCCAGACTCCCCAGTTTTGCTATACTAGCACGCGACTTCCATAGCTGAATCTGGCTATGCCGTCGATCGATGATCCGGAGAGATTTATGCGCAGTACTCTGAGCTGCCTGATTACAGCGGTACTGATTACAGCGGTACTCCCAAGTTCGATCCTGGCCCAGGACCCGGAAGAGATTGTCGTGGTTGGCGTGGTTCCTGTCGGCGCCGGCCTGGACCGGGACAAAATCCCCTTTCCCGTACAAGTCGCCGACGCCAGAGACATTGAAACTGCCAATGCCTTGAGCATCGCCGACTTTCTCCGACAGAATTTCAGCAGCGTTTCCTTGAATGATGCCCAGAGCAACCCGCTGCAGCCGGACCTTCAATACCGTGGCTTCACCGCATCGCCGCTACTGGGTCTGGCCCAGGGAATCGCTGTCTACCAGAATGGCATTCGTATCAATGAACCCTTAGGGGATGCGGTGAACTGGGATCTGCTGCCCCAATCTGCTATTCAGAATATTACTCTCAGCGGTGGTGCCAACCCCCTTTTTGGGCTTAACAGCCTTGGTGGCTCTCTGGCCATCGACATGAAAGATGGGTTTAGCTTCGAGGGCAGCAGTGTTGAATTTAGCTCTGGCTCATTCGGGCGCAGCATCGCCAACATCCAAAGCGGTGGCAACAACGGTACTATGGCCTACTATGGCAATCTGGAGTATTTCGAAGAGGACGGTTGGCGTGATGAATCTCCGTCCGATGCAATTAATTTCTATGGCAGTCTGGGCTGGCGCTCGGACACCACCGCATTAAATCTGAATTATCAATACGGCGGCTCCGAACTCATCGGTAACGGTGCGTCGCCGGTGGAACTACTGGCGCTGGATCGGAAAGCACTTTTCACCGGGCCCGACATCACCGAAAACGCTATGCAGATGCTCAGCTTCGACTACACGGTAACAGTCAGCTCACGTGTTAGCTTCGGTGGAAATGTTTTCTATCGCAGGAATAAGACCGATTCCGTTAACGGCGATGGATCGGATTTCTCTATTTGTAATTTCAACGGCAGGCAAACATTGCTTGAAGGTCTCGAGGACGACGATCTGGAGCTGCTGGATCTGCAAAGCGATGCGCTTTGTGAAAACCAGTTTGCCAGTGCAGCTGAGCTGGAGAATTTTCTTAACTCGTCCGCGCAGACTATCGGCCTGGATGAGGAATTCATGCTGCAGGGCTTTGGTGCCGATGATCTGTCCGGTACTGGTCTGCTCTCTGATGAAGCTATCAACAATCTTAGCGATCGCAGTCAGGAAAGCAGCGGTGCCGATTTTCAGTGGACACTACAGTCTCGTATCCTCGGTTACTCCAGCCAGACAATTGTTGGCGGCGCGTATTTCAAGGGCGAATCAGAGTTTAATTCGGTGTTAGAACTTTCCAATCTCGATCCTGTAAGTCGTCTAACCACCGGCCTCGGGCTTGGCACTTTCATCAATGAAGGCGCTACTTCGATAAGCACAAAAACCGAAACGCTTAGTGTCTATGCGACCAGCATAATAAATTTAACCGACAGCCTCAGCTTGACTCTTTCTGCCCGCGCCAACGATACCGATGTCACCCTGCGTGACAAATCCGGCGACCGACCCGAACTCAATGGCAGTCACAACTACTTGCGGGTCAATCCGGCCATCGGTGTCACCTGGCAGCTTAATAACAATCACAATGTGTATTCATCCTATAGCGAATCGTCGAGAGCACCAACGCCCATAGAACTGTCTTGTAATGAAGGCATTTTTGATCTGGCCATAGACTTTGCGATTGCGGCCGGCGAAGACCCCGATGCTGTGAATTTTGAATGCCGTCTGCCGAATGCGTTCCTCGCCGACCCACCACTGAATGATGTGGTCGCCAAGAGTTTTGAGCTTGGTGCTCGCGGTTTCCTTGGTGATCTGAGTTATTCCCTGGGTTTGTTCCACACCAGCAATCATGACGACATCTTGTTCCAGACCACAGGCCGTTCGACCGGCTTGTTTGCCAACGTCGATAAAACTCAACGGCTTGGCGTTGAAAGTAACTTGCGGGGTCAATGGCGAAACCTGCAATGGATGCTCGCCTACAGTTTTGTCGACGCAACCTTCGAAACAGATTTTGAAGTCCTCAGTCCCAACCATGATTTTGCCAATGCAGACGGTGACATCAGCGTTCGCCGCGGCGATCGAATTCCCGGCATTCCCCAAAGCCAGTTTAAAGTAACAGCTGACTATCAGATGCTTGATGGTTTCGTAATCGGTTTCGACATAGTGCTCAATGATGAGCAATTCATCCGTGGAGACGAATCGAACCAGCTGGATGAGGTAGATGGCTATGCTGTGGTTAATTTGCGCACGAAGTATACTGTGAACGACAAGCTGGAATTTTTTGCCAAGGTCCACAATGTGTTTGACAACGAGTTTGAAACCTTCGGGCTGCTCGGGGAGGAGCCCGGCGAGTTGGATGCTGCAATTACTGAGGGCATGACTATTCCGGTGTTTCTTGGTGCTGCCGCGCCACGGGCCGGATTCGTCGGGATTCGATATAGATTTTAGGGAGCCTTTGCTTAGTGAAAATTTTACGCCTTCTGTGTGCGCTGCTAGTACTGCCAGCACCGACGTGGGCGGCTGAAGCTGGCGACCAGGCCGGAGATTTTTCTCTCCTGGATCAACACGGCAATGTTCACCAGGTAAGTTTGTATAATCATCGCAGAGCCATTGTACTACTCACCAGCAGCAGCGACTGCTCTATGCCCGAAGAAATCTCCCGCGCCTTCTCGAAAATACAGAATAACCTTGTCGATCTGGGATTTGAATTCATGCTGTTAAATTCCAGCAGCGCAGCGAATAGTGGCCGACTACGTCAGGAAATACGCCAACTGGAACTGCCCGTACTAATCGATGAAAACCTGCTCGTGTCTGAATTCCTCGGCGTCAGAACAAGCAACGAAGTTGTAGTTTACGATCCCAAAAGTTTCAGTGTAATTTATCGTGGTGCCGCCGACCGCGATCTGCAACTGGCGTTGTTTTCGATTCTCGCGGGAAAGCCCGTCATGAATTCAATCAGTAATTCCTCAGGCTGTGAAATCGATTACCGGGGCGCCGCTAATTGAGACTTCACTATCCCCGATTCTTGCATCGATCACAGATCAAGGCAGCTTACGCCTGTAATGGTTCAGGAACTATTCGGTCCAGGGCACCTCTGAATAATGCATAAACTGATTTCTTTGTTGTTATTGCTACTGAGCAGTGGTTAGCCGGCGATTATGAAGAGTACAAGGAGCTAGCGGACAGCGCCTGGCAGGAAATTCTGGCAAATCAAAATAATTAAAGAACGGCTGTTCACTTTCAGCTCACCTGCAGTCGTCATTTTTCAGTTATTACTTTCAGTTTTCCGACAACTCGGAAATGCTGAAAGGTTTGCGCAAAAACAGTATCTCTTCACCCAGATAGTCATCATTAATAATGGCATTTTCCGTGTAGCCAGACATGCAGATAAAATTGAGGGTTGATTATTTGCTCTTAAGGAAATTCACCACCCGATCCGGGAAGTCAGTAAAGGCACCATCGATATTGGCATCAAAGTAATACAGCTCCAGCAATTCTTCAAAACTGTCTGCATAGGCTGGCACCTGACCCGGGTCCAGGCGAAAGGTGTAAGGATGTACCTGCATGCCATTGGCGTGAGCAAGCTGGACCAGGTCGCTGATCATAATATTACCCCTGGTAGAATTGCGATCGATGATGAGTCCTTTTTCCGGACCTAAACCATCAGCGTAGCGCGCTACGGTTTGCATGCCTTCCGCGTCGAACATCCAGTCATAAGACGCCCCGCCACCAACCAGTTGTACCAATTTCAATTCGACACCCACGGCCGGGAGGATTTCATCGTGAATTATTTTCAGTTCGTCGAAGCTGAAGGTTTGCACGAAGACCTTGTGCTGTTTGCTGGTGTAACCATAAGCCTTTAGCATTTCGATGAGGGCAGTGCTAACGTCCTTGCCGGCAGCGCGATGAAACTCCGGCGACTTCACCTCGGGATAAATGCCAATGTCTTTTCCGGTTGATTGATTCATGCCCTGAATCAATTCAATTTCTTCACGCAGGGTGGGCACCCGAAAAGATGAGGCGCCCAAGGGGAAGCGCTGGGGAAAACTCTGGCGCTTTGCTCCGTTATCAACATTGAAACCTTCGCTGACATTAAGCTGTTTAATTTCCGCCAGAGTAAAATCTATAGCGTAAAAGCGGCCATCATCTCTGATGCGATCGGGAAACTGATCGGCCACATCGGTGGTTCTGTCCAGGGTGATATCGTGCAGCACGATGAGCTGATCGTCGGCGGTCATTACCACATCCTGCTCGATATAGTCGGCATCCATGGCGTATGCCATCGCCTTTGCAGCTAAGGTATGTTCCGGTAGATAGCCACTGGCACCGCGGTGAGCGACGACAATTTTTTGAGCGAGTGCTTGGGAAGATAGTAAGCTGGCCATGGCAATTACACCCAGTGTTTGAATAGCGCGACGTGTTTTCATGTAGTGGTCCGTGTGCTTGCACCAAGGCGGAGAAGGCAGTAAGACTTCAGCTATGGAGATTGAATACAGAAACTAAATGCGTCACCAAGTCTACACGGGAAACAGGTGAATGAGAAAGTTTGTCGGCCCGGCAAACTGTCTTAACCGGGTAGTGTGCCTAGTAGGTTGTTGAAAAGATCTCAGCGAGTGCGAGACAAGGCAAAACTTGGCGAAAAAGCGAATTTTACACGCGGTAAATGAGCATTTTGAGCCAAGTTTTAACGCTGTATCGTGCAGGCTGAGAGCTTTTCAACAACCTGCTAAGAGCCGAACCTGTAGCGTAACTTCACCGCCACCGAGTCGACGATAGGCGTGTTCCAGGCGCGCCGAACTAAGCCGGAAAACTCATCAAACTGGTTGCTGGGAAGACTATTACCCCGTGTGTAGACGAGGAACAAATCCGATAAGGGGGGAATTTCCCAGCGGTAACGAGCCTGAAAAGTCAGACGATTGATAGCGAAATTGGCGTTGGCAGCAGCGGGGTCAAGCACTGGCTGTAAGGCACCCAATTTACCTGGATCCACTTTCCAGTACCGATCTTCGAAGGCCTTCAATGCTATCCACTGCAGGCTAATACGGAATTGCTGTTTCGCGGTTATAAAATAGTTTGTCTCCAAACGTGGCGACCATTGATGTGATTCGTAACTGATGTAATTGCCTTCGCCGCGGTGTACCAGCAGGGCTTCCCGATCTTCGTAACGAAGGTTCAGAGCAAAGGAGAATCGATCGTTGGGTCTCCAGGTTATGCCGGCGGCAGCGCTGGATCGTGACGACCCCAGGTCATCCTGATCGAAACTGATTCTTGCACTGTAGGACAGAGCCTGGGTAACGTCGGTATTGTAACTGAAATTCGCGGCCCCACGCAGCGGCACCTGGAAGTCTCCAGTGCCACGGCCCAGGCGATCATCGACTTGCTCTGGAAACACACTGAAACTGTAGCGAAACTCATTGCTGTTGAGATAGGTATAAGTGCGATTCCAGAATACCCCCAGGCGTACCGGTCGGCCATCCGTGTTCCACTGATTCGCCGTGAAAATGCTGGTGCTGCGCGAGCGCAGACCGGGAATATCCGATTGATTCCAGGACCAACTGTATTCCAGGCTCATCTGATCGTTGCGGGTTAGAAAACCGAGTCATTCAATTCCAGTTGATCATCGAGATAGGTCGCTCTCAGGGAGTGATTGATGCCCCGCTGTGGTCGAAAGCTAAAATCGGCGAAACCGCCAGCACCGGTAGTACCATCCACATCGCTGTGCAGTAATTGGGCATCGACGACGAGGCGGTTGTCTGCGGAAAAGTAATGCATATCGACGCCGTTTACCGTTGCATCGACATCGGGGTGGGAAATATCCGTGCCCATCCAACCAATAGAACGCCTGCCCCCGCACCTCCGAATCGTCTTCTGACGCAAACAAGGTCCCATAGCGCCAGTTTCCAAGTTGACCGGTCAGTTTTACGGCGCCCAATAAATCGGTGGGGCACTCAAGTCCGTAGGAATAAAGTCCACTCCATCGGGCAAGTCAAAATTCGGGGCACCACCAATACGCCTGGTGTTAAGCATGGTGATGGGTCCAGAAGTTCTGGGAGATGTATTAAAAATATCCTGGCCTTCCAGAAAGAAAGTTCGTTTCCCCGGGAAGAAGGTCTCAAACGCGGTGAGGTTGACTACGACATCGTCGGATTCTACGGTGCCGAAATCGGGATTGAGTGTCGCCGACAACAAGCTGTTGCTTGTCGGCCGCCAGTAAATATCGGTGCCGACTTTCGAATCGACTTCATGTTTTACACCCTCGAAGACGCTGGAGCTAAAAGGATAGAAGCTCAGCTGTCGTCGCGGCTCGATATCTCTGAGTTGATATTGCTCGAATGCCGACATGTACTCGTTAACTGTTCTTGGCAGCGCCGGGTTTGACCAGGCCTCGCCACCAAGATGTCCGACCTGACGTTCGAAGTAGAAACCAATCTGACGCACAGCGCCAGCCTGGGGTAATGGCATCATCGACCAGGGGATGAAATATTCGACGCTCCAACCATCGCCCAGGGCCTGGGTGCGACCATTCCAGGAGCCGTCCAACTGCATATTAAAGCGCCGCTCCGGTAACAAGGAAGCATCCGTCATGGAATCGCCGAGATTGATTCGCAGCATGAATCCATACAGTCCTTCGCCCGGCGGATCGATGCTAACGACAAAACCATCTCGGTTCAGTTGCGTGTCGCGAGAAGTCATGCGCGCAACCAGCGTGTCCTGCGGTTGGTAGTTGATGACGCCGACAAATACCCTGCTCGGTGTAGAACATTCGGATATGCGTATCGTAGGGGGTGTCAGCCAGGGTTATCCGGATTGATCACCTTCATGCCGTCGATTACCGGCAAGTCTTGCCAGACTGCCTCATCGACGAAGCCATCGAGACGGATATTGGCCTCTGATGTATCGACGCGAGTGAATTGCGGAATAGAGGATTGCGCCGACACCGTGAAACAGGGCAGCAACAGAGTAAAACCGAGAACCCCAAGCCAGCGCTGGGAACGCACTACATTCAACATATCGGAATCAAGCAAGGGTAATCTTACTGCATGAAAATAGTCCAGGAGACCAATACTTGTTAGCTCCACGACCTAACAATATAAACGAAAACTGATCCCGCTTCATTTGTAGAAACAAATAGTTGCATTTGCAGTCCGGCTCCAGACCCCACGTTTTAGCGGCATGGCATAGCCCTGTTTACTCCGCTATCTGCCATTTTTCATCATGATTCTACTCAGCTTTGCCTCTCGCCCGACCGCTTGTGGACAGCTTTATCAGCTCTACTAAACGCTGCTATAAAATCGTGTTCAGGAGAAAATCTTGCGGTTTATTAAAAAATCCCAAAATTGCCTCTTCGTTGAAGAGGAGACTTATAAGTGGGCGGCACCAAAATCCAGCATTAATCGAAAATTAATAGCCCTGGCGCTGCTGTTCGTGGTGGCGGCTTTGTTGTTTAGCGCCTTGCGATAATAGCGAAAAAGCCTGATTTAACGCGACTTCAAGGTCGCTTTCAGCGTGAGTACCTCTGCTTCGCGCTGAATCTGCAGCTGCACGATATCTCCCGGCGCAGATTGCCGCAAAAGATCTGAATAGGCTTGCAGATCGCTGATTACTGCACCGTCATAGGTCAGCAACACATCACCAGCCCTGAGCCCGGCTGCCGCCGCCGCACTGTTCGGCGTTACCGCTGAGATACCTACTCCTGCACCGGTGAAGGCAAAATCGGGAACGGTGCCCAGGCTTGCCTCTCGGGCAGTGCTTGTGCCGCTACGCGCTACCGCGTCAACTCCTTGCAGGGTGACTCGCAGAGGATTATCCAGGTCGCCCAGGTACACCATTGCTTCCTCCACCCACAGTGCGATATCCGACATGCCCGCTGCATCGAGCTTATCCGCAGTATCTGACGCTCGGTGATAGTCGACGTGGGCGCCACTGAATAGATGCAACGCCGGGATGCCGGCGTTGAGAAAGCTGACGTGATCGCTGCTGGCAATTGTTTGCGACGGGAAAGTGGAATCGACGCCGATGGTGAAGCCAATCCCCTGCGCCATGAAGGGCCACTCATAGGCGCTGTCGGTGCCGAAAACCTGCAGCGTGTTGTCACCTAATCTACCCACCGAATCGAGATTGATCATGGCCGCAATGTCCTTGGTCTGAAAGCCACCACCTGGATTATTCACAAAGTAATCCGAACCTAACAAACCCGACTCCTCGCCGGTAAAGGCCACGAACAGAATCGGTCGCTGGGGAGTGAATACTCGGGACAGCCTGCTGGCTACTTCTAGCAGAATGCTGACGCCGGAGGCATTGTCATCGGCGCCGGGATAGCTGCTGCCACTATTTGCATCCACGCCCAAATGGTCGAAGTGCGCTGCCAGGACTACAGGCTGGGAGCTCAATGCCCGATTCGACCCCGCTATCATACCCACCACATTCGCCATTCTGGTGGCGCCGCGACCCGGCAGCAGCTGTGACCATTCCTGCAGATATGTGCCTCCCAGAGTCTGTAAGCCTGCCGCGCGAAATTGGCCAGCAATATAGCGTGCCGCCTCATCCAGGCCAGTACTGCCCAGGCCACGACCCTGCATGGAAGCTTGTGTTAACTGTTGGGCATGGCGCAGCAAATGCTCTGGCAGGTATTTTGGCGGCAGCGTCGTCAGTGGTGCGGTAACCGGCAGGGTCTCTAACTGCAACGCGACGGCAGCATCGAGGTCCGGCTTGATCCACTGCAGGGGCGATTCGGAACTGGACCACACACCTTTCACATCATTGCTGGGCTCGTCGCCAAGAAAGCTCAAATAAGAGTATTTGCCGTAGTGCGGTAACTTCTCGATCATGCCCGGCATCGCGATCATGTCATCGACATGAATCCAGCCAATGGCGAGCTCGGGGTTGGCGGGATGTCTTGCCACCAGCACGGTGCTGCGATTGGCATAGTCTACAGCGTCACCCGCCAACGCCACGGCCGTCTCGGAAAAAGCGACGGCATAGGGCTGCGCTGCGGTTCCAAACAGGGACACAAAGGGGTTATCCCGACCCAGGATCCAGACGGAGCGATCAGCGGGTAGAGCCTCCAGTTCGGAGCCAAGCAGAATTTGTGAGTTACTAGCCTGTGAATCCGATGCTGGCGCAAAAGCCTCCGCCATTCGGGTCCAGTGTTGGCGGTCGGCATCTGGTAACACAAAAGCTATCTCACTGGCGCCGAACAACTCGCCGATGGTAGGCGGCGTTTCTTCTCTCGCCAATTGCCTGAACACATCAAAATAGGGATCGACCAACACCGCTTGCAGGCGCTCGTAATCGTCCGCCATCACACCTTCGAGCTTCTGTGACAAATTGACGTCGAAGATCTGTGGCTGCGCCTCGCCCGCGTAAAAAAGAGCTACGGGAACCCTCAAATTGTAGGGCGCACCTTCCTGAATTTGAGCGAACATGATGCGACCCTTATTGCCGTTCACTGCTTCGACCGAGATCGACAGCTCCGGCGCCCCAGTCCGATCCACCCACTGGGCAAAGAATGCAGTGAGATCGCGGCCGCTTAACTCCGAAAACAGGGCAGCAATATCGGCAAAGCTTGCCCGTTGGAATTTGTAATCGCTGTAAAATTTACGCAGACCAGCGAGGAACAAATCGTTACCCAGTTCAATGCGCAACATGTGCCAGAGCATTAAGGTCTTGCCATAACCCACGGCCTGGCTCGCCGCAGAATTTCTGGAGGTGAATTCATTGAGCGGAAAGTCCGCACCCGCCGCCACATAGTTCTTGTAGCGCGCCAGCATCTCTTTCCTGTATTCCGGGCCGGCGCCGCTCATCTCCTGGAACAGATGATCGGCTAGATACGCCGTCAGGCCCTCGCTCCAGTTACCGCTCTCGTAATCAGGGTAGACACCATTGCCCCACCAGTTGTGCAGAATTTCATGGGGAAAGGAAGATTCGAGGATGAAGGGAAAGCGAATGACCTGCTCCCCCAGCAGGGTGAAGGAAGGCATGCCATAGCCTGTCTCCCAGAAATTCTCTACCAGCGCGAATTTGCCGTAAGGATAGTCCCCCAACAGCGGTTCATACAATTGCAGATACCTCTCTGTAGCATCCATGTATTGCGCGGCAAGATTTCGATCCGGCTGGCGTAAATAGGCCAGTACTTCAACGTCTTCGGCCTGCTGCGAATATTCTGTGAAATCGGCAGCGATCAGATACACCTCTTCCATGGGCTGGTCACTGGTCCAGGCATTAGTGCCGACGCGCTCCCCCTGGCTTACCGCCGTCCAACTGGCGGCTGTGTCCACAAACTCGACCTGCAGATCAAACGTAATCAGGCTGTCACCAAACTCAGGAATCCAGATGCTGCCCTTGCTGAGGTAGACGCCCTGCTCGCCAATTATCCCCGAGGTCTCGGCGAAGCTCTGGGCATACTCCTCGCTGGATTGCTCTGCCGCGTCGTAAATAGTGCCACTATAGATAAGCAGTACTTGATTATTGTTGCCACGTGAGCGCCTCAGGCTGTAACGATTGGACTGCGCTGCGCTGGCACCGGCATTGTTAATCCCGGAATTGGGAGTAGTTTGCAACGATTGCAGTGTGCCGGAGTTATTGCTGATAGTCAGATTACGATTGAGGGAGAACGACAACGGGCCGGGGCTAGCGGCTGCGGGCAAGGTGATGGTGTCTTCCACCGTGAGTCGCTGATTGGCCGGGTCGAGCAGCACCTTGAGGCTGTGATGAGGAAGTTGCTCAGAGGCTGAGTCTGGCGACAGTTGCTGCGCTAACACCAACTGTGCGACGCAAACACTCGCGAGAGTCATGAACACTGTCAGAAATTTTCTTGGCATTTTCCCGAACCTGGGGCACCTCTAAATAATAGCATACGGTCTCTGGCTTACAGGAGTAGCGGGATGATCCGCAGCCGTGGCAAATACTTCCGGTTAATCAAGACCTAGTAATTCCAACGCTTTCTGATGATCCCAATTGCCCATGTGAATCTGGGCCGTACCATCCGCCGCACGGGTGGTGGTCCAGGCCAGCTTGCTACCGTCGGGAGAGAAAACCGGCAAGATATCGGTGCCGTCGGTGTTGGTGACGCGTACCACCGGATTACGGCCCTGGGGATCGATCATAAACAGTTCGAAATTGGCGTTACCGAGAATATTGCTGGAATAGATAATGTAGTCGCCGCTGGGGTGAAAATAGGGCCCCCAGGACACCATGGCATCGGCGGTGAGTTGACGCTGATTACTGCCATCAATATCCATGGTCCAGATTTCGGCGCTGTTACCATCGGGATTAAAGCGACGCCATACGACTTTATTATTGTCGGGGCTGAAGAAGGGACCACCATCGTAGCCGGGTGAAGCAGTGAGTTGGCGAACATTCGAGCCATCCGCATTCATGATGTAGAGGTCCATAAAATAGGAACTGTCGTCATCGAACAGTTTTTGCTCGGCCTGGCTGAGTCTGCGCTGATAGCCCTCTCGGTTAGAAGCGAAAAGTATTTGGCTGCCATCGGCGGAGTAAGAACCTTCCGCGTCATAACCGTCGGCATTGCTGAGGTTCACCACATTGCTAC
>Ga0114999_10000781_pt1 | contig 46833 bp, 38 predicted proteins | sample ArcticOcean_MG_C_3_FD_89820 | JGI IMG/M metagenome (GOLD analysis project Ga0114999, IMG submission 89820) | Marine microbial communities from western Arctic Ocean - ArcticOcean_MG_CB8_126 | ecosystem: Environmental > Aquatic > Marine > Oceanic | place: Arctic Ocean: Canada Basin | collected...
CGGGCTGAGGCCCGCGACTCTGAAAAAGTGCAGGAAAGCACTTTTTCAGCACCCTGCTAATGCACTTCTCCATCTGCGACGGACGTGACGGCCTCATCGATGCAGCGGGCAATTGATCGGGTGCTGTCTGTGATGAGAAACGTGCCATCCGGACGCTGCATGTCACGATCCCACTCAGCAAAGACCTCGTGGGCATCCCGAGGCGGCCCTTCGCCCCGAACCTGGAGGGGCTCGTTGAGAGATCGAATCTGGCTTGGTTTCCTCAGGCGCCCTTCGAGTCGCGCGTTCAGTACATTGAGGTCGTCGACCGGACACTCGATGTATCAGTACGGGATCTTGAATTCCTGAGCCAGGGTCTGTCCGTACCTGAGGAGATCGATGTGCAGACACGGGCTGTCGATGATGACGGTCTGGTCGCCGGAAACGTAGCGACGCGCGAGGGCCTTGATGACGTTGTAGGAGGCCTGTCCTGCGAGATCATTGGCGATGCCGGTCGCCATGATCACGGACTTCGTGTCGTCGTGGTCAAGCACGATCGCATTCCAGTGCGGCGCAATGGCCCGGGCGAGGGTTGATTTTCCTGTCCCCGGTACACCGGACATCTGAATGAAGTAGTTGGCGCATATTCGGAATGTGGACGGATGATCCGTGTTGTAGTCCATATTTGGGAAAAAACGTCGGCTAGTTTACGGATTCGTAATTCTGGGCCTTCTTGTTTCTATAAATTACTGAGTATTATGAATAATATTACGTTGGCACCGAATGGCGAGCGTTCTACGAGCCGGCCTCAGGTAACTCTGGCCACCCACACTTGAACCGCAATAGAACCATGGGTTTCCTGCAGGATTGCGGGGCGGACACGTCTATGCGAATCGGCGACCCCGGCGAGCCATCGACGATTATTGAGTTTGCGAGGTCGCGCGACAAACCTGCGCTCGCGGACTGGCTTGCCGCATATGTCCACCGAACCGCACGCTAAGCTGCTCATTGGCAACCTGTTGCTGTCAACCTGTTAAGAGAGAGTAGAATCAGGACAACATCACCTTGCCAATGACCTTGCGATCGACGATGAGCTGATAGGCGTCGACGGCCTGCTCCATCGGCAGGCGGTGGGAGATGTAAGGATGTATGCGGCCGTTGGCGAGCCAGTCGAGCAGCGTTTTGTGGTTCTGTCGCGCGAGCGCTGGACGGTGTTTGGCGAAGCCGCCAATGGTGTAGCCAATGACCTCGGCATCCTTCACTAACAAGTGATTGGTTTTGGCAAGCGCAGGGCGCCCGCCGGTGAAGCCAACGATCAGGATGCGGCCGTAAGGCGCGATGCAGCGCATCGATTCGTCAAACGTGTCACCACCCACGGGGTCGTAAATGACGTCAGCGCCGCGACCACCCGTCAGGGCTTTGACCTCGTCGCGGAAGCCGTTGGAGTAGTTGATGATGTGATCGGCGCCCATCTCACTGACCACCTTTAGTTTCTCGTCGGAACTCGCGGTGCCGATGACGGTTGCCCCGAACAACTTGCCGATATCGACGGCCGCGAGCCCCATGCCGCCGGCAGCGCCGTGGACCAGGAGCACCTCCCCGGGCTGCAGTCGGCCTCGTTGCATGCCGAGGTAGGCGGTGGAGTAGGCGCCCCGAAACGAGGCGGCCGCCTCAAGGTCGGTGCCCGGCGGAATCTGTGTTACTGCGCTCGCGCGCACGTTCACCCGTTCAACGCAGCCTCCGGGACTCAGGACCAGATCACCGATCGCGACGTCGTCGACGTCTGGGCCGACGCTGATTACTTCACCAGCGCCGTCGCCACCCGCAACAAAAGGTAACTCGGAAGAGACCTGATATTCGCCGCGAAACCGCACGAGGTCGCTGAACTGTATCTCTCGGGTTCGCAAGGCCACTTTGATCTCGCCGGCCGCAGGCGGTCCCGGTTCATCAATCTCACGCACAACGAGGTCTTTGTGACTGCCGTATTTTTCGCAGAAGACTGCACGCATGTTCTAAGGGTCCTGTTTGCTGGAAGGGATGGCTGGCTAGATGGATGGGTCCGTTTACAGAGGCGGTTTGTCAAAGATGAGCCCCTGCGCCGACAGTCTGCCGATATCGTCGTCGGCCATGTTCAGCCAGTCGCGGAGCACCGAGGCGTTGTCTGCGCCGAGTGCCGGGGACGGCGACCACTCGCTGGATGAGAGCCCCGCCATCTTGACAGGCAAGCCTGGCATTGGTGTGTTCTTGTCGAGAGGGACGAAAAATTCGCGTGAGACGGCCTGGGCGTCGTCGAGCATATCAGGTGCTGTATTGACCGGGCCGGCCGGGACGCCCACGCGCTGCAGAGACTCGGTCAGAACGTGCTTGTTGGCGAGAAGCGTATACGCAGCAATGGTTTCCTCGATCACGTCAGCCTTCGCGACGCGTTCAGCAAGCGACCAATTGGCATCCAGCCCCGGGACGACCCGTGCGAGGCTCCACCAGTCGCCGTCGTCGCGGCAGGCGATGGCGATCCATTGGTCGTCGCCTTCACACGGGAAAACCCCGTGTGGCGCCATTGCCGGGTGCCGGTTGCCCATTGATTCCACGTTGCCACCCAACTGGTGCTCGATCAGCCAGGGACCGGAGAACGAGACCCCGCCTTCGTGCAGCGATTGTTCGACGCGTGTGCCGGTCACGGTGGGCACGTCGTCCTGCGCCTCGAGCGCGCGTCGGCGGCGGAGTGCAGCCATAACGGCGCTCGTGGCAGTGACGGCAGAGGTCGGGTCCATGAGTGCCATCGCGGTGTTGCGAGGCTCGTTCGGGCCGTAGCCCATGAGGTTGGGCAGGCCGGACATCATCTCCACGGTCGGCCCGAATGCGACCCGGTCGCGGTAGGCGCCATAGGTGCCGTAGCCCGGCATCGTCACGTAGATGATGCGCGGATTGGCGGCCTTGAGATGCGGGTAGTCGAGTTTCAATGACGGCATGGCCCGTGCGCTGAAATTCTCGATGACAACGTCGGCTTGCTCCACGAGTTGTAGAAATATCTCCCGTCCCTCTGTTGCCTTGAGGTCGAGACACAGGCTCTGGCTGTTGCGCGCGAGTTTGACGAAGGCGGCATTGCCGTTCCATGGCTCGGGTCCGGGTTCGCCGCCGATGAAACCGGCGATTGGTGCGGCGACCCGCTCCCTTGGCCCGCGGGCCATCGGTCGTTCAATTTTGACGATCTGCGCGCCGAGGTCCGAGAGAATCCGGGTCGCGAGCGGACCCGCCCAGACGTGGGTCAGGTCAAGGATGCGGACATCCCGGAGTGGCCCGTCCACGCGGGACTCATTCGCGCGAGGGTCAACCACGAGGGGATTTGTCCAGGCTCGCGACTTCGACCGCTTCGAGCACCTGGCCCACTCGCGGTTCCCGGTCGAAGCGAAACGGCAGACATGGCGATCTGACCGTTGCCGAGCCGTCGGTCGCGGTCTGGAAAAATTCGCGCTCGGCCAGATGGGCGTCCGCCAGTACGTCATCCAGTGTTTGCAGGACACCGATCGGGATGCGGTGTTCAGTCGCGCGGGTCTGGATTTCCTCGCGAGTCAACGTCGCGAGCGCATCAGCGACGAGAGCATGCAATGCGTCACGGTTCGCCATCCGCAGGTCGTTAGACGCGAAACGTTCGTCCAGGATCAACGTCGGTCGGTCAATGCACGTCGTGAACGCGTCCCAGAACGTGGGAACAATATTGACATAGACCCAGCCGTCGGCCAGGCGGAACAATGTGCTGGGCACAACCCAGTGAAAATCGTTGCCGTGCCGACCCCTGATTTGGCCGGTGCAGTGCCACATGACCGTGGTGAACTGGCTGAGTGACATCACGGTCTCGAATATACTGATGTCGATGGCGTTGCTCGCGTGCGCCCAGCGGCAGGCGCTCGCGGCTGTGAAGGCGTATTGCCCGCTCTGGAATTCCGGGTAGTGGCCCGGAAGTGTCAGCGGTGCCCGGTCGGCATCGCCCATGAGGTTGGTGTAGCCGCCCATCGCAAGCAGCGTCGAGGGTGTCGCCTGCCAATTGCGTTTGGGCCCGGTGAGGCCAAAGGGTGTGATGACGACCGTGACCTTCGTTTGCCACGCATCAACGCCCAGGTTCAGCACTGCATCTGCATTGGCCGCCTCAACGATCACGACATCGGCGTTCCTGGCGAGTTGGCCGATGAGAGCGGGGTCGTCGGTCGCGATCCGGCGTTTGCCGGCGTGCAGAAAGAGATCAAGGGAGCGCTGGCTGACCCACGTGGGTGAGGGATCGGCGGGCTCGACGCGGACGACGTCATGCCCGGTCTGGGCGAACAATCGACCGCAGTACCCCGCTGCCTGATGGCCTATCTCCAGAATCCTATCCATCGCATAGCCCACAGAAAAACGGCCTGATCACCGGGTTATTTGCTCTTGGCGCATCAGCTCAATAAGTCGGCGCTCGCAGGCCGTAGGACTCGCCCCAGGAAAGTCCCTCGAGTGTCGATGTTTTGGGACGGTACTCGCAGCCCATCCAGCCGCGGTAGCCTAGCTGGTCGACGAGATCAAAGAGATGTGACAGATTGATCTCGCCGTACTGGGGTTCGTTGCGGCCGGGCACGCTCGAAAATTGCATGTGGCCGATGAGATCAAGGCGTCGTTTCATCGTCATGCCAAGGTCACCTTCCATGACCTGCATGTGATAGAAGTCGTATTGCATGCGTACGTTGTCATCACCTAACTCGGTCAGAAGCCGTGCGGCGTGGTCCGACGAGGTGAGCAGATAGCCGGGCACGTCTCTGGTGTTGAGTGGCTCGATCATCAGTCGAATACCTTCCGGGCGGGCGAGAGATGACGCCCAGGCCAGGTTCTCAACGAATTTGGCATCAGCCGCTGCAACCCCGTCGTCACCGGCGATGCCGGCCATCACGTGAATCATGCCGACGTCGAGTCCCGTGGCGTAGGTTAGTGCTTGATCGAATGTCGCTTTGAAGTCGTCCTCGCGGCCTGGTACGGCGGCGAGTCCACGTTCACCTGCGGCGCCATTGCCGGGGCTAGTATTGAGCAGGATCATCTCGACCCCTGCCGCAGACAGCCAGCCACGCAGGTCGCGAATGTCAGACGAGTATGGCGACAGGAGTTCGACCGCCCGGAAGCCGACCTCGCTGGCGGCATCGAAGCGTCGCGAGATGTCGATCTCGGTGAACATGGTCGTCAGGTTGGCGGCGAATCGCGGCACGTTGGCCCTCTCATCTGGTTGAGCGTGACTGGTCGTCCGTGGTGTGACATCGACGGCTAACCTTTGGCCTCAACGACCTCAATGCTGACGCCGTCAGGCGCAGAGACATAGGAAATCCAGTTGCCCGGGGTGAACTCCCAGGGTTCGACCTTGAAGGTTGCGCCTTTGCGCTTCAGTTCGGCGGCGTATTCGCGCAAGTTGCCGCGATAGGAGAAACCGAAATGATCGGTGCCCCACTCATCATGGCTGGAGTATCCATCAAAGTCCGACATCGGCCGCGTGGTTGCGGGCACTTCGCCCGGCCGCTTGTCCCGGATGATGAGTGTCATTCCGCCCAGTCGTACATTGATTTGGGGCGCGCCCTTGAGTTCGTACGCGGCGGCAATGGAGCCGCCCATGACCTCCTCGTACCAGGTCGCCGCAGCCTCGGCGTCTTCACTGATTAGATGGATGTGATCAAATATCAGATTGCTGTTGCTCACAGGTGCCTCCGTTTTCTTGCTAGTAAGTCGTGTGAGTCAAGTGTGTTTGGTCAAACCTGCTGTGTGGTTATTGTTGGCACCGGCTGTTGTTACCATGGAATCATACCGAACCATCGCCGGGGACTGGCTGCAGTCCGTCGAACGGCCCGTCGCCGCCCACATAGTGATGGGCGTGGACGTGGCCTTCGTCCAGAGTCAGTCGGAATATCATGTCGTTGTCCTGCCCGTAGCCGAGCGTCTCAGACTCATTGTGCCCCAGAAGCGTCGAGACCATCACGCGCCCGATCATGCCATGCGAGACGACGGCGATCGACGCGTGGGGCGCTTGCTGCAACTCGTCGAGGAACGGCGTAGAGCGGGCGATCATGTCCGGGTACGTCTCGCAGTTGGGTCCGCGATAGTTGAAAGGATCGGCTTGGTAGGCGGTCCATTGACTGGGCCACTTCTCAGCGACGTCGCTGTACATGTGGCCGCTCCAGTCGCCGCAGTCCCACTCCATGATGCGATCATCAAACGTGATGGGCAGTTGCAGTCGCTGATTGATGATGTCCGCCGTCTGACGCGTGCGGTCAAGTGGCGACGCGAAGATTGCATCAATACTGAGGCCTGCGAGCAATTGACCGTTGATGTCTGCCTGCACACGGCCGAGATCCGAGAGGTTGGAATTGAACTGGCCCTGCATGCGGCGGATGGCATTCCACTCGGTCTGGCCGTGGCGGACGAAATACAGTTGCTGCAAAGCGTGCTCCGTATTTTGGTGAACTTTGTCTTGGAAAGGGTTTCGTGAACCGCGACCTGAGTGATGCTCCGTGCAGCGCATGCACCCATGCTGATTTCTCAAAGGCGTGCTGGCGGCAAATTCTGAGAGAGCGCCACGTAAGGCGCAGTCGGATACCCCGACCCCGAAACTTAGGGAGGCGATCAGACCATAGGTGTGCTCGTCGGGTAAAGCTGTCAGCGGTTGTATGACGAAGTGCTCGCCGCGTGCCTTGAGGGCGAAACTGTCGCGAGCTGGCGGGGTCGTGATCGCGCACCTGCGTGTTAATGGATGGCAGGCCCGCGCGTTGTGGAAGCGGGGCAAGCTGAGGGTTCGCTTCCCGTGCCCCTTCTCATGCCCTTCTCATGCTCGTCTCATGCCCTTCAAACGCCACTCATAAGGCCCGCTCATGAGGGACCATTGATCGGACCGTTAGTGCCGGATGGCCCGTGTCGTCACGTTGATGTCAAGGCTATGTCAGGAAGCTGTCAACGAAAGCCGTCGATGCGCCCGTTTTGCCGCCGAGTGTCGGGAAATCGAGGGATTGCGACTCGATGACGTGATTCTGATCAGTTAAGGTTGCGGGTTCACTTTATCGCGCCTGAAGCGAGGACCAAGAGCTTTTGAAAGTACCGAAGTCGAAAGTACTCAAGATCGTCCTGCCGATTACCTTCTTTATAGGGGCGATCGGAATTTTTGCGGGTCTCGTCCAGTCACGGCCGGTGCCCCAGCAGGTTGTTGTAGAGCCGCCGACCCTGTTGGTAACGGTGGAGACCGCTAATCTCGAGGACGTTACCTTTGAGGTCGAATCGCAGGGCTCGGTTGTACCGCGAACCCAGACAACACTGATGTCCGAGGTGTCTGGCCAGATCGTGGAAGTATCGCCGTCATTTGTAAGCGGGGGTTTTTTCAAGAAGGGCGATGTGCTGATACGCATTGATTCGCGCAAGTACGAAACAGCGTTGAAGCGAGCGCGCGCAAATGTCGCGAAGGCAGAAACGAGCGTTGCGACCGAGAAGGCGCTGTCCGGTTACGCGCTTGACGACTGGAAGAAGCTGCAGCGTCTACAGGGCAGCAAGGGTCGGGCGTCTGACCTTGCGCTACGCAAGCCGCAGTTGCAGGAGGCGATGGCTGAGCTCACCTCCATGGAGGCATCGCAGGAAGAAGCGCTCGAAGATATGAACCGGACCGTCATCCGCGCGCCGTACGATGGCATGGTGCGCGAGAAGATCGCAGACGTCGGGCAGTTCGTGAACGTGGGTGCCCAGCTTGCCCTCACGTTTGCCGTTGACTATGCGGAAGTGCGACTGCCGATCAGCCAGTCGGACCTGCGATACCTCGATCTGGAGCGGATCGATGATCAGAAGCAGGCCTTGCCTGTGCGTTTAACCACGGTGGTCAATGGCGATGAAAGCACCTGGAGTGCCAACGTCGTCCGTTCCGAGGGGGTTTTTGATCCCAACAGTCGGGTCATGTACGTGGTGGCACAAATTTCGGATCCTTACGACATCATGGCGACGGGTAAGGACAAACTGCGTATCGGCAGTTTCGTGCGCGCACGCATTGAGGGCGTTGCTGGCGGTGAGTTGTTCCGCATTCCGCGTCACGCACTTTATCGCGGTACCACGATCTGGATCGTGGACGACGAATCCCGGATACAACCGCGAGAGCTGAGCATCGTCCGCACGGACGACGTGTTTGCCTACGCCAACGGTGGAATCGATGACGGCGATCTTTTCTGTATTACACCGATAGACCAACCCTTGCCGGGGACCCTGGTACGTTACGATGGCTGATAGTTCGATCGATCCGATGGCGTCCGGCGGTAACCACAACACGGTTGCGCCTGACGACGAAGTGCGAGGCCTGATTGGCTGGTTTGCAACGAACCATGTGGCCGCGAACCTGCTGATGTTCTTCATCATCGCGCTCGGCATTTACGGTGTCTTCATTCTGAAGAAGGAGACCTTTCCGGGGATTACCCGGGACGCGATCACGGTTAGCGTTCCTTACCTCGGTGCGGCTCCGCAGGAAGTTGAAGAAGGGGTCCTTCTGAAGGTCGAAGAGGCGATCGAAGGCATCGAGGGCCTTGGCGAGATCCAGTCGGTTGCAACAGAAGGTATGGGACGGGTGACGGTAGAGGTCCTCGAGGGCTTCGAGATGGGTGACGTGATGGACGAGGTGAAACTCGCCGTTGACAGCATCCAGTCCTTTCCGGGCGAGACCGAGCGACCGACCATCAGCAAGTTCACGTTCAGCCGTGGCGCGATCAATCTGCAGGTGTACGGCAACCTCGAAGAGTCGGCCATGAAGGAGCTGACCGACCGGATCGCCGATGAGGTGATGGCGTTGCCGGAGGTGACCTCCGCCCAGGTGATGGGCACACGGCCGTTTGAGGTGTCGGTTGAGATCGATGAGGTGACGTTGCGTGAATATAGCCTGACGTTGAGTCAGGTGTCGCAGGCGATTCGCGCGTGGTCAGTCGACATCCCAGGGGGCTCCATCCGCTCGGACTCCGGTGATATCCGATTGCGGGCGAAGGGGCAGGCCTACACGGGCGAAGAGTTCGAGAATATCATCCTGATGACGCGGCCTGACGGCACGCGTTTGCGTCTGGGTGATGTGGCGACCGTGCAGGATGCTTTTGCCGAGGTCGAGAGTTATTCGTTCTTCGACGGCCAGCGTAGCTTTGGCATCAATGTGATGGCTACCGAAGATGAGAGCGAGATTGAGATCAGTGATGCGGTGAGGCGTTATGTCGACGCGCGATCAGCGACGCTGCCGGATGGTGTCAAGCTGGAGCACTGGGCAGATGGCACCTTCTATCTGAAGGGCCGCATGGAGATGATGCTCGAGAACATGGCCATTGGCGCCGTGCTCGTGTTCTTCGTCCTGGGCATCTTTTTACATCTGAAGATCGCAGCGTGGGTACTGATTGGCCTGCCGGTTGCCTTTCTGGGCGCGTTCATGCTGATGCCGGTCGTGGGCGTAAGCATCAACGTGATGAGCCTCTTTGCGTTCATTTTGGTGCTTGGGATCGTGGTCGATGACGCGATCATCATTGCAGAGAGTGCGTTCACCGAGACCGAGAAATACGGCTATACGGTTGCCAACGTTGTGCGTGGGGCGCAACGGGTCGCCGTGCCGGCGACGTTCGGCGTGCTAACAACGATCATGGCGTTCATGCCGCTGCTCATGGTGGGTGGCATGATGCAGTCGATCAATCAATCACTCGGTTGGGTGGTTGTCCTTTGTCTGGCTTTCTCGCTGGTTGAGAGCAAGCTGATACTGCCGGCTCACCTCGCGGCGCTCAAGTCATCCCACGGCGAGAAAAAAGGCGTTGCGGACAAGGTCGATAGCTTGCTCAAGCGATTCGTGGGGAATGTCTACACGCCGTTTCTGCGCAGGGCTATCGAATTTCGCTATGCGACAGCGTCGTTCTTTTTGGGGCTGCTGATTGTCACGAGCGGACTGGTGGCGGGCGGCGTCGTGCCTTTTGTGTTCTTTCCGGAGATCGACAGCGACTTTGTGATGGCCAATATTGAACTCCAGGAAGGTGCGCCTGAGTCGCTGATCCAGGAGATCGTCGCGCAACTCGATGAGGGCTTACGCGAGATCAATGAGGAGATCAAGCAGGAGACAGGAACGGACCGGGACGTCATTGATCACATGTATGCGTCGATCAGCAACGGTAAGACGGGACGGTTCCAGGTAGAGCTGGACAAGAATGAAGGCCGGGCGGCGACGCCGAAGGAGATTGAGACGCGCTGGCGGAACCGGATTGGCGAGATTGCCGGCACCAAGGAGATGAAGTTCTCGTCGGGCATGCATATGGGGGGCGGCCCGCCGATCGCATTCAAGATGCAGGGCCGTAACTTCGAGGAACTTGAAGCTGCGTCTGCCGAGCTGGTGGCGTACCTTCGAAGCTTCGACGGTGTCTTCGAAGTTGAGAGCACGGCTGAGGCGGGCCCGGAGGAGGTACAGCTCAAGATCAAGCCAGAGGCGGAAGCGCTTGGCATCACCTTGACCGACCTCGCCAGTCAGGTCAGGCAGGCGTTCTACGGGGCTGAGGCGCAGCGCATCCAGCGCGGCGATCAGGAAGTGCGGGTGATGGTTCGCTATCCGCGCGACCAGCGCAAGTCGCTCGGCAATCTCGAGAGTATGTGGATTCGGTTGCCGGATGGACGGGAGTTGCCGTTCCATGCGGTCGCTGAATACGATCTGGAGATAGGTTACAACTCGATCCAGCGCGTAGACGGCCGGCGGACGGTGTCTGTGACTGCGAACGTGAACAACGCCGTGACGCAGCCTATGGTGGTGATGGGTGCCATCACCCGTGACTTTTTCCCACAACTGGCGCAGAAGTACCCCGGCGTTTCGAAAGATCTCACCGGTAGCTCTCGGGAAGAGCGCATGTCGCTCGGGGAAATGGGGTATGCGTTCCTTGCGGCACTGGGCGGTATCTATGCGCTGATGGCCGTGCCGCTGCGCTCCTACATCCAGCCGCTCGTCATCATGAGTGTCATCCCGTTTGGAATTGTGGGCGCCGTTGTCGGGCACATGGTCGTCGGCATTGCGCTCAACTCCATCTCCATGATCGGCATCATTGCGCTGTCTGGCGTGGTGGTGAACGACAGCCTCATCATGGTGGATTTCGTCAACAAACGCGTCGCCGCTGGCATGGGTGTGATGGAGGCGGCGATCGAGTCGGGCGGTGCGCGCTTCCGGGCGATCATGCTGACGTCGCTCACGACATTTTTCGGGTTGATACCCATCGTGATGGAATCGTCGATGCAGGCCCAGATCGTGATACCGATGGCGGTCTCGCTTGCCTTCGGGATCGTGTTCGCGACCGTGATCACCCTCGTTCTGATTCCCTGCCTGTACAACATCATCCAGGACTGGACGCCACAGCGCTGGTCACGCGAGGTGCCGGTGCTGGCGGAGACGACGGGCTAGTCTCCCAAGAATTGTCAGGATGACAATTTCGGGACAGGAAATAGTTTGGCTTAGCCATAGCTAAATTCAGGATCGCGTGAGAGGCGGCCTCATTTGACCCGTGTCTGGTTAGGCCAGGCGGGTGGCAAAAGCGGTGTTGAATTCCTTCCTGGGCACTCGTGAGCTGTTCTGGTCCCGCACACGCCATGCTTGCACAGTCAGTTTGACGCCACCAGGGTCCTGCTGCAGGCCAATCGTCATGAAGTGCTCGTGTGCGCGGCGCTTTGGATAGGCGTCAAACCACTTGCTGACGGTGCTCACTTTGCGTCGATACCTGACCGGTTGGGGATCGATCCCGGGCACATGAACGCCGCGTGGTGGGAAGTGCTTGGGTGTCCTCTTCGGGGTCGCAGTCGCAACGCCGTTCAAGAATGTGAGATTGGACAAAGGCGATGAGACCACCTCGATGAGACGGCCACCGTTGGTGCCAAGTTTCACCTCGGCGACACGACCAAAGTGGGCGTCGCCACTCAGGTACACGATGTCGTACGGGGTCGCGGCAAGCGCCTGGATGAGAGTCGCATACTGCGCCTCGTAACTACGCAGGTTTTTCTCGTCCTTGTTCTCATCAACGATTAGTGGTTGTGAGGCCAGCAGAACACCTGGGCAGGTGAGCGTCGTTGCCCAGTTCAGCACCTGTTGCATGTGCACGTCCGCCAGAAAGTAGTCACTTTCATGCCGGTGGCTGCGCAGGTCCGCCAGGCAAAATCTGATGTCGTTGCCAATCTTGAAGGTTTCAACCGGCAAAGCTCGCTGGATGTTGTCGCCACCGTCGCGGGCCGCGTTCGTCCAGGCTTTGCGCACCTTGTTGAGCCGGAGCGCTTGCAGCGTGGGGATGTTGGTCTTGTAGTTGGGGTAGTCGTTCCAGTACTCATGGTCGTCCGGGACCATCCAGGTGGCACCGCGGCTGAGGATGCTGCCGAGCGCCTGCCAATGCTCGGCATAGTCATCGGCGATGCGTTCGCGAATCTCGCTTGGCCTGAGCGAGGGGGAGTCAAAGCCGATGTTGAGATAGACCTGGTCGCCGGACAAGAACGTGATATCCGGGGTGTGCCGCGCCCCTTGCCATAAAGTGCCTTATACGATTCCGCCGCGCGGTCGCCATCTTTGTGGCGGTAATAACAATTGCCAAGTGCGATGGTGAACGGATCCTGGGTGCTACTCGGCAGTCGGGTTGGCAGCGTCGTGAATTCACCGCTTCGAAGTCGCTGAAATCCATCGTCCGTTTGTCGCCCGAAATGCGCGGTGTAGCGCGCTCCCGCCGTGAGGCCCGTAAAGGTGGCGACCTGATAGAACCTGCGAGCGTAATCCCTGAAAGGGCGCTTCCATTCGGTGATTTCGAAGGTCGCCTGGACCGCGCCGGCATTCTTGAGCACCACTGGCGCCAGGGCGGGCATTGCCAGTTGCCCAAAAAGACCCCCGACCAGATCTCGGCCGTTGTTTGCGAAACGCGATGGATCGCCAGAGACCACTTTGCTGTTGAGGTTGACATGCTCGCTCTCCTTATTTTGCTCATTGCGTCATTCCGGCGTCGAGTTACGTTATCCAGGACGTCCTGCCGGGGTCTGTTTTGTTGTTTGGCTGCATAGTCACAGTCAGCACCAACGTGTGACCGGCCAGGCCACCGCAATTGCTGGGGCCGCGACTATTCAGTGGTGCCACCTCAAGATTTCTCTCACCAGCGGAGACCTGTTCGCCACGTGATTGCCATTTCGATTCTTGGGAACATCATGGTTCGCAGTACGGATCGTAGTGTGGTTCGCGGGGTGGTAGTGGGCTGGATGGTGGCGCGTTGTGGTCTGCTCGCGCTTCAGCGAGTCGTGAATCGCATGCGGTCGGCGTAGAGTGTCATTGCAAACGGTTGCTTGTCTGCGCGCTCCCTGGACGAGTGCATTGCCGACACGGGAACTGGCGAGCGGTGCAGGGATGCACCGCCATTTTTCGCAAGCTTCTTGATCTGTAGGAGAATGCGAGTTTTGCTAGCAAACCGACTCCCAAGGACTGTCAGGATGACAATTTTGGGAGAAGAATCAGCTATTCCCACGATGACGATGACGAAGCCGACGCCTTTCCAATCGTCCGCTGGCTGCAGGACCAGGAAGTGCGTGTGTGGTGGGACGAGGGCATCAGTGGCGGTGCGCACTGGCGAGACGCGATAGCGCCGCGCATCCGCGACAGCAAGCTTTTGATTTTCTTCGTCTCTGCAAAGTGGGAAACGCATGAGATCCGGGACCGACGGGGAAGGCCGGAGTATCGGACTATCGTTAGCGGTTCAGGGGACGCCGCGCCGCGCCTTTATTGCCAACTCCTGAATGGGGGTTCGTCCAAAGTAGGCCTAAGCCGGTTCAGGCCGTTAGCGATCGTTTGCTGCCGTTAAGCCCTAAGAGTGCCAGGCTAAGCAGCGGCAGCGTTGCCGGGCCCGGTACCGAAGTACGCAAGTCATCGATGTTGATGTTGCCGGCCCCGGTGATGTTTGCAATTCGGACCGACGTAACCGCGGCATCAAAGGCGATGCCGAAGAAGTCGCCCGCTCCCGTCGGGGAAGTTACGGGCAGATCGGTGACGGTGCCGCCGGCCGTGATGCGCAGTGTCTTGGACGGTGACGTCGAGTTGTGCAGAAAGCCCATGGACGTGATCGCTGCGTCGAAGTCAAAGCGTGCGATGGGATCACCGAATCCAAAGATGAGATAACCGCCGGACCCGGGTGCACCAGCCCCACTAGCGCCTGCCATGACGTGGTGTTCTTCGGTCAGGTCATAGAAGCCGCGGTCGGTTGTCCCGGGCAGCGTGACAAAGGTGGTGAAGTCGCGGTTGCGTCGAATGACGCCAGATCTGAGAAGATCGCGACGGCGGCGGCTTGCATGGCCATGGTCATGGCGAATGTGCCAAGTAAAGCAGATAGAGCGAGTTTTCTGGCCATGGTCGTTCTCGAGCGAATGAATGGGAGTCGATTCACATCGCGCAAGACCTGTGCTATCACATATATCACGAGGTTAGAGGTATGCCCCGGTTTGTTTGTAAAGCGCGTCGATGCCTATCGGACACAGATGATCGGATTTGAACGCGCCGACCGCGGCCTGTATTGCCCCAGGATGGTCGACTTGCGCTCTTCGGATCTCGTCAGGACAAGAACCCGCTAGCGGAGAACATCGGCTGCGTCAGCGTCGGCAATTTGCTCTTCGGTCAAGCCAATCCACTCCGTCAGCACACGCGTGTTGTCCGAACCTAACGGTGACACAGGCCGATAGTCGTCGCATGGCGTCTTTGCGAAGCGAATGGCAAGCCGGTCGTAGTACGTCTCGCCCTGAAACTCATCGGCCGGGGCCAGTGTCTTCAGGAAGCCGTCATGAGCGAATTGTGGATCTCTTTCGACCATGTCGATGGAGTCCTGCACGACGCCTGCTGGTACGCCGGCCGCCTGGCAGTTCGACATCAGGTCGACTACATCCTGGCCGCGGGTCCACTCGGCAACGCGGGATTCCAGGGTCTCGCTGGCGACCCGTCCGGGCGCGGTGCCAAGTGCGGGATCGTCAGCCCAGGTCGGGCTGCCCATCACGCCTTTGAAGGCTTCCCATTGAGCGTCCGTCATACAGGCGATTGCGATCCAGCGTTCATCCAGGATGTCCGCCCCGTCCGCATGGCAAGGGAAGCAATTGTGGGGGGCCGCGTTGTCGTAGGGCAATCCGTTTGCGGTCGGGCGCGCGGCGACACCGTTTGCGAAGTAGTCCATCAGGGCGGGGCCGTTGAAATTGACGCCAACTTCGAACTGCGAGATGTCCACGCGCTGACCTTGGCCGGTGCGACGTCGGGCTTCGAGCGCGGCGAGCAGGGCGACCGTGCCGTGCAGTCCGGCCTGATGATCGTTGTAGGAGAAGCCGATGCCGATGTCTTCGCGGCCGGGAACACCGGTGAGGTGGGTGAGGCCGGCGAGCGCGTGAATGGTCGGCGCAAACGTCACGTATTTTGACCACGGACCCGTATCGCCCATACCGGACATTTCGACGTAGATGACGCCCGGATTGGAGTTCGATACCGCCTCGAAGCCGATGCCCCAGCGGTCGAGCACACCGACCGAGAAGTTGTCTATAACGATGTCCGCTTCCTGCACGAGTCGGTGGGCGATGGGCTTGGCGCCATCGGTTGACATGTCGAGGGCGAGGGAACGCTTGTTGCGGTTCCACATCGCGTAGTACGCAGAGCCCGGCATGTTGGCACCGGTCGCGCGCTCTGCCGAGTTGACCCGGACAACATCGGCGCCCATGTCCGCCAGAATGCGAGTTGCAAACGGCCCAGCGAGCACATGGCTGAAATCGAGCACCTTGACGCCTTCAAGCGGGCGGTCGTGAGTCGCCTGCGCGGAGCCTTGTGCGGAAGTCTTCCAGCCGAGTGTGTCTATGACATTGCTTGCATCGATGGGTGCAGGGGCCGACGTTTGCCAGGGCGTTGCACTGAAGTGAAAGGGGGTTCCCGCAGTCTTCAACCGGGTGCCACCCGCATCGTAATCCACCCACCAATCCCGCGCCTGGAGTTGTGGGTTCTCGGCCACCTTCTCTATCGGCAGGACCCACCCGAAGGGGCAATGCCGCTCCTGTGCGGCATGGAAAAGTTCTTCCACGTCTTTGGTGGCGACCCAGTTGGCGAGCAGTTCCATAAAGCGTGTGATGAATGCGCCCATGTTAGCGGGGTCCTGGTACTTCTCATCGAAGATGTCACCGTGGGCGTCCTCTTCGACCAGCCAGGCAAGCTGGGCATCCATGTTCGGCGTTGGCGTGACCATGATCGATCCACCCCTGGCCTGCATCACAACGTAGGCGTTCGACCAGTGCAGACTGCCGCGGCGAGGCAACGCGGGATGCGGCCGCAACGGACGTTCGCGCGCATACCAATGCCACATCAGGACGTGTTCCAGACAGGAGGCGATGCACTCGTGCACGGAAACATCCGCTCTTTGCCCATCGCCGGTCGCCTGCTGATGGTTGCGGGCAGCGAGCGCGGCAATCGCCGTGTAGGCGCCCGACACCATGAAATTGAGCTCTCCGGCCGTCTTGAGGGGAGGCGTGTCGACGTCACCGTTGGTGGCGACCGACCCGCCCAGCGCGCCGGCGACAAGGTCGGGTGCAAGGAAATCACGCCAGGGTCCGTTCGGTCCGAACGACGAGGTTTCGATATGCACCAGTTCGGGCCGCTCGCGGAGGCGCGAATCGATGGCGGCTGCGGTCGTCATCACCCCGGGGCAACTGATGACCATGTCGGCCGACTCGATTAGTGCTCGCAGGATTTCCCGGCCAGCGTCTGAAGCAGGGTCAAGCGCGCAGGTCCGTCTCGATGAAGCAAAAAACGTGTACCACAGGGAGACGTCCCCGGCGTGGGGCCCGCGCGCACGAAGCGGGTCCCCGGCAGGGACTTCCGGGCGCACCACCGCAGCGCCAAGGTCGGCCAGAAGCTTTACGCCGTATATGCCGCGCTCATCGGTCAGGTCCACGATGGATAAGCCTGCGAGTGGGCCATCTGACATGTTGATGCTCCTGCTATGGTGGCTGGATTAAATCATGTTTCGGTGGGCGAGGCGGAACGCCGAACGTTCGTGACGGCTTGACCTGCGAAACTTACCGCGCCGCGCGTGCCCTGCGATTGGTCGCGCTTCGCCGAGTTGGTTTATTCTCTTGTTTCTATCTTGATCCAGGATCGTCATGTCTGTCTCAATCGACGGCGCTTGCGCAACACGGTTCGAACCCATCAAGCGGGTATTCGAGTCTCTGTGGGATGATGTTGAAGTGGGCGCATCGGTGTGTGTCTACGTCGGCGGTGAAAAGGTGGTGGACCTGTGGGGCGGGTGGCAGGACCAGGCCCAGACGCGGCCGTGGCAGGAAGACACGCTCGTCAATGTGTACTCCACCACCAAGGGCCCCGCATCGCTTGTCACAGCGATGCTCGTGGACGAGGGGCTGCTCGACTTTTCGGCTAGGGTGACGGACTACTGGCCGGAATTTGGCGCACGGGGCAAAGGCGACGTCACCGTCGCACAACTGCTGTCGCATCAGGGTGGCGTCGCCGGCGTCGATCGCAAGCTCACGGTAGAGGACCTGTACGACTGGGGATTAATGGTCGACCTGCTCGCAAACCAGCCACCCCTGTGGCCGCTGGGCGAGGGCGCGGGTTATCACGCGGTGACCTGGGGATTTCTCGCCGGTGAACTGACGCGCCGGGTCTCGGGTAAAACGCTCGGCCAGTATCTGGCGAAGCATGTCTGTCAACCGCTTGGCGCGGACTTTTACGTTGGCCTGCCCGACTCGGAGATGCGCCGTGTGGCTGATCTCATTGGCCCCAACCGTGCGCGGCGTCAACCTGTGGCGGCAGACGGACCGCCCGCATCGTCGCCACCGCTGAACGCCATTGCCCTTGCCAACCCCGTGATCGCGCCGTACAAGCACGCTTGCTCCACAGCGTGGCGCAAGGCGGAACTCGCAGCCGCCAACGGTCAGGCTAACGCAAGGGGCGTCGCCCGCATCTACGCCGCCATCGCTGGTGATGGCGAGATTGATGGCGTCCGCCTACTGCGTCCAGAGGGTATCGATGCGGCCGCCCAACTCGAGGTCGACCTGGATATCGACCTTGTTACGGGCGTACCAATGAGACGCGCGCGGGGCTTCATGTTGAACACCGATGGTGGCTATGGCCCGAATGACACGTCACTTGGCCATGGCGGCGCGGGTGGTTCGCTCGGCTTTGCCGACCGGGGAGCGAAGGTGGGGTTTGGCTACGCGATGAACCAGATGCAGGCCGATCCCAACGTGGTGCCTAGATCGAGACAACTGGTGGATGCGCTCTACGCCTGCCTCTGATTGGCGTTACCGAATCGATAGTCGTGCACAACGCGCGATTACTGGACCCGGTCCTTGAGCATTTGTTGAAGCCGGCCCTGAATCGATCGATGGGATCGACAGTCTGATGTCGGTATATTACCCGCCGATCACCAACGGAGGATTGGGAAATGGATAGCGAGAAAACAACATCGGAGCTGGATGCCTTCCGCGAGGAAGCGCGAGCCTGGCTATCAGAGAACTTTCCTGCGTCGCTCAAGGGTAAGCCGCCGTCGGTCCCGGCCGGTTTCGGCGCAACGTTCAGCGGCGACATGAAGCTTTGGCAAGATCGTCTTGGCGGCAAGGGCTGGTCTGTTCCGACCTGGCCTGCCGCCTACGGCGGCGGTGGCCTGTCGCAGGAAGAGTCTGTGGTCCTGCGCGAGGAGATGCGTTCGATCGATGCATTCAATCCGATCGGTGGCTTCGGCGTCATGATGTTCGGGCCGACCCTCCTCGATATCGCGACCGAGGAGCAGAAGCAGCGCTACCTGCCACCGATGGTCCGGGGTGAGTTGCACTGGTGTCAGGGCTATTCCGAACCGGGTGCCGGGTCAGACCTTGCGAGTCTGCAGTCCTTCGCGCAGGATCAGGGCGATCACTTCGTGCTCAATGGCTCCAAGATCTGGACCTCCGGTGCGCTCGAGGCAGACTGGATGTACGGCGTCTTCCGCACCGAGAAGGCAAGCAAATATGAGGGCATTAGCTTTCTGACGCTCGACATGAAGTCACCGGGCGTTGAAGTTAAACCAATCAGGTTGATATCAGGTTCCTCGCCCTTCAACGAGGTGTTCTTTACCGATGTTGTTGTGCCGAAGGAAAACCTGATCGGTGAGAAGAACAAGGGCTGGTCGATCGGCAAGCACCTCTTGCTGCACGAACGGCAGGGAATCGCCGGCGCGGGAGGTCGCGGGGCCCCCCGCTATGACATCGAACATGCCGCGCGGGACCACATCGGACTCGTCAATGGGGTGCTCGCAGACGGCGGTCTGCGTGAGCGCATCGCGAAGCAGAAAATGCACGCGCACTCGTTCAATCTCACCGCGTCCCGCTTCAGTGACGAGGCAGCGGTCAACGGGCCGTCACCGGCGATCGGCATCATGAAGGTGGCCTGGGCGAAGATGAATCAGCAACGGGACGAACTCATGATCGAGGTCATGGGCAACCGGGGCGTTGGCTGGGAGGGGGACGGTTTCACGGAATCTGAACTCCAGTACACCCGTGGTTGGCTCCGGTCCAAGGCAAATTCTATCGAAGGCGGCTCCAACGAGGTGAATCTGAACCTCGTTGCCAAGCGCGTACTGGGTCTCAAGGGCTACTAGCGAGTTTCTGTCCCAGAACTCTGTTCTGGGGCGGGCACAAGAACTAGCGAGACACTGTTTTAGGGAGGAATCATGGCGGTACTGACAGAAGAACAGACCATATTGAAAGACCAGGCCCAGGCCTGGGTTCGGGAGGAAGCGCCGGTTGCTCGCTTTCGCCAGATGCGCGACAGCGGTGCCGAGATCGGCTTCGAGGTCGATACCTGGCGCAAGATCGTCGAACTTGGCTGGAGTGGCATCATCGTGCCGGAGGCCTACGGCGGGTCCGGCATGGACTGCCGCACCTTCGGTGTGGTGCTTGAAGAACTGGGTCGCGGGCTGACCGCATCGCCGCTCTTTGCGTCGTGCCTGGTGGGCGCATCAGCGCTGCTGGCCGGGAACAATGAAGACGCCAAGCGGTCCTGGCTGCCGCGCATTGTGAGCGGTGAGGCTATTGTGACCCTGGCTGTTGATGAGGGCCCGCATCACAATCCGGCGGGTATCAGTTTGAAGGCGACGCGTACGGGCGACGGATTCGGACTGACCGGCGAAAAGGCGTTTGTACTGGATGGCTTTGCAGCGGACGCGTTCGTGGTTGCAGCGCGAACGGGCGGTGAAGCGGGCGACGAGGCTGGCATTTCGCTCTTTGTCGTACCGGGTGACGCCCAGGGTATCTCCCGCCGACGACTGAGCGTAACGGACAGCCGGGGCTATGCAGACCTGACGTTCGACAACGTGGTCGTGGGTATGGACGCGTTGATCAGCGCCGAGGGCGATGGCTTTGCAATGCTGGACGCGGTTCTGGACCGAGCGCGAGCGGGCCTTGCCGCAGAGATGCTTGGCACTGGCGCTGAATGTTTTGACAGGACCCTTGAATACCTGAAGACGCGGGTTCAGTTCGGCCAGGTGATTGGATCTTTCCAGTCGCTTGGACACCGCGCCGCCACGCACTTCATGGAGATGGAACTCGCTCGCTCCTGTGTTGAAGGAGCGCTCAAGGCGATCGACGAGGAAGAGGGCGACGCTCAGATTCTCGCCTCACTCGCCAAGTGCCAGGTCGGCGAGTTCGTGCACGATATGTCGAATGACATGATCCAGATGCACGGCGGCATTGGCATGACCGATGAGTTCGACGCGGGCCTCTTTCTGAAGCGGGCGCGAACCACCGCGACCACCTTCGGCAATCAGGCCTTTCATCGTTCGCGCTATATCAGTCACTTCGGGATTTAGTCGGTGGCTGAACTGGACCTGCGAACTGTCCTGCAGGAAGCGCCGCCCAGGAATTGTGGGAATGACAATTCCTGGGACAAGAACTAATCAGCTGCGCAGCGTCGTCCCGGCCAGCGCGCCCGCATGTTCGCCGTGCTCCATGAACACCTGACCGTTGACGATTACCTGATCATAGCCGGAGCCGGTTTGCACATAGCGTCCGGCTCCACCGGGAAAGTCGTGGTGGTATTCCGGCAGGTTGACGTCGATGGCGTCCAGATCAATCACATTGATGTCAGCGAATGTGCCGGGACGGAGGACGCCGCGGTCCTTGATACCAAAGATCGCCGCGGTGTCGCTGGTCCAGCCGCGGACGGCTTGCTCAATCGACATTTTGCCGCGCTCCTGCACCCAGTATTTTATCAGCCACGTCGGCGCACTCGCGTCCATGATCTGGCCGACATGCGCGCCTGAGTCCGCCAGCCCCATGGCGACCGTTGGATTGGAGATCATCTCGAAGATGGCATCCATGTCCTGATTCAGCCCTGGATGTGACAGAACAATGCGGCCCTTGTGCTCGCGGTTCAGTTGGATGAACGCTGCAACGGGGCTCAGGTTGTGCGCGCGTGCGTAGGCGGCAAGTGAGTTGGCAGGATCGTGCCGATAGTTGACCGCGCCGTCGGTCAGGATGAACGCGAGTTCGAAGTCCATCTGGGCGGGCTGGTCTAGTTCGCAAAGGCGTGCCCGCATGCTCTCGTCTTCGAGTGCTGCGAGACGTTTGGCGAATGGCAGTCGAGCAAGCTCCTGCCAGGCTGTGGACGCCGCGAAGGGTGTGCGATGGTCCAGCGCCCACAGCGAACCGATACCCCGGGACGTCGTCTGTGGGCGCAAATGTGCGCCGTTCGCATTCTCTTGCTCGGCGAACGCAATGACTTGCTTGTACAGATCGGGTCGTCGATTGCTCTGCACGATGCCGAAGGTCGCGTTCAGATTGTTCTCGCGTGACACCTGACCGATCCACGCGATCTCGGCGCGGGTCTTGGGCAGGCCCTCCTCGTGATCGCGCTCGCCAATCCGCAGCGCACCTTCAAAGACGCCTTTGCCGTGCTTGCCCATCACTTTGCCGATCGCGAGCATCTCGTCTGCGGTCGCGTGTGTGCCCGGCACGGGTCTGCCATCAGGGACCCGGTGCATGAAGGTGCGGGAGGTTGAAAAGCCGAGCGCGCCGCTGCCGATCGCCTCGTCGACGAGGGCACAGATGTTCGTCAGATCCTCGGGCGTGGCAGGCGCCTCGTCCAGGCTGCGTTCGCCCATCGCGTGGTATCGCACGGCGCAATGGCCGACCATGCCGCCGACATTCACGCCCTTGGGCATATCATCGATTGCCGACAGGTATTCGCCGTAGGTCTCCCAACTCCAGTCAAGACCCTCCTGGATCGATGCGGCAGGGATGTCCTCGACGGACTCCATCATATTGGCTAGGTATTCCCGATCTGCCGGTTTACAGGGCGCAAACGTCACGCCACAGTTGCCGAGGACCACCGACGTGATGCCGTGATAGCACGATGATGATGCGATGGGATCCCAGGCGATCTGGGCGTCCAGGTGGGTGTGAATGTCAACGAAACCCGGCGTCACCGTCTTGCCATCTGCGTTGATTTCGCGCGTCCCTTTGCCTGCGACATCGCCAACCTGGACGATGCGGTCCTTGTCGATGGCAATGTCGCCGATGTAACCCTTGCGACCGGTGCCGTCGACGATAGTGCCATTTCTGATAACGAGATCATGAGACATGGGCAATCCTTAGTTCGGGAAGAGTCCGGAAGGTTTAGAGATTCATATTTCGGGGGAGTCGCCGCTATGGCTGCGCAGCATTGCCTGCGCGTTGGGCCGCAACCACTTCCTGCATACCATCCCACTCGCTCCAGTGGTCGCACATCAGGTCAATGCTTGTTCGCCACGGATCGAAGTCGGTGTCATAGGTCAGAAACTCGCCGTCCCATCCGCGGTCGGGGTGGTCGCTGTCACCACGCACCACGGCAGCGCCGGCCCGTTGGTGGCGTACTCTGAAATAGACGTTGAGGCGCGGGTCGGACCCAAGGTTGAGCGAATTGTTATGTGGGCAGGCGTGCAGTGCGATGACGGCATCGCCTTCTTCGAGCAGCATGGGTTCGGGCTGAAACCATACGCGCCCGTCTGGTGTCGTCTCGGCGTCCGCCAGAAACATTTCGCTGATGGGCAATGGCAGACTGGTGAGCGTGACGCCGTCATTGCCAACCGGCGACAATCGCGGCCAACCGGGGCCCTCAGGACCGACAACGCCACCCGCGTCGCGCTGCGTACGAAAGAACTTCTCGACCTCCTCGTGCGCGCCTGGCAGCAGGCAGAGATTGCCATTGCCAAACTCGGTTTGGTCATTGAGCGCGACGCCGACAAAGGCGGCGAAACTGCCGATCGAGAGCGTACATTCGGGGTCTTGAAAGAATGGTGTCTTGTTGGCGCCGATCTCGGCTGCATCGGCATTGCCGAAGTGATGCGTGCGGGGGGCCTGCCAGGAGTCCACTTCGTCTGGCGTCGACGGCAAGTCCGCTTTGTACCACCAACCATCGACATGCGGCTGCCAGCCAAAGTTCGGCGGCACCTGTTGAGGTTTCGGTTGCGGCAAGATCGTTGCGGCAAACGCGCTCTGGGGTGGATCGTACTGGCCAAGGGTTGAGCGCAGAACCTGGCCAAGCGCGCTTTCGTTAATTAAATTGGGAAGCGCATCGTCATCGAAGCCGTGGTACGGGCGCGTATTGGCGGTCTGCGCGTGACGGATGTAGATGCTGCGCCTTGCGGCAGCTGTCAGGTCTCTGGCGACTACGCCCCGCAACACGATGAAGCCGTCGCGAAGAAAGTCCAGTTTCTGATCATGCGTCAGCGCTGTGGCAGTCATGGGCGGCGGCGGTCCGTTTGGATGGCCTGTCAGCGTAGCAGAAATGGTGGGCATTGGCGGGCAGGCTGCGCTGCACCGGCGGTGTCCCCTTGACCCGTCCGCGACCCGTGCGCTCGGGGCGAACGTGCGATCCTGAAGGTTCAGACCTGACGTTCGCACTTTAAGGTGAACAAGGTGAACGTCGGCTGTCAGCGGCGCCGCAGCATCGCCGCCCAGCGGAACAGATTGAGCACATCGGCGAGGGCAGCAGCGACGTAAGTGAGCGCCGCTGCGCGAAGCACGCGACGCACGGCTGCTTCGTCTTCAGGCTTGATATACCGGCCCTTGATGAGTATCGGCAGTGCCTTGCCGAAGCTTGCATCCCACTCGGTGGGCAGCGTCACTGCGTGCAGCAAGGCGCGTGCGATCAGTCCGGAGAGCCCGACCGCAGCGAGCAGTGTGAACGGCACGGGATGTTGCAGGAGCAGGCCGAAGACCGGCGCGGCACTCATGAGCCCTGAACTCACCCGGGCGACGGTGACAACCACGGGTGCGAGCCGGGTCCGCGCCGCGAGCCGTTTATCGTTGAGGTGATGCTGTACGGCGTGACCCATCTCGTGGGTGGCTACTGCGATTGCGGTGAGTGAGCGACCGTGGAAGTTGCTAGCCGTCAGACGGACGACCCGCTCACCTGGGTCGTAGTGATCGCCCAGGGCGGTTTCCTCGATACTGACCTCGATATCGAAGCGTTTCGCCAGGTGTTCGGCGAGTTCGCCGCCAGTACCCGCGATTGTCGGATCGTCGCCACCATAGTGGTTCATCACCCAGCGCACCCACAGCGTAGGGCCGAAGATCGCGGCGGCGACAAGAATGCCAAGCAGAGGCCATAACATCGGGTGATTTAATCAGAAAGGCGCAACAACCGCCTTACCTCGCGCGAGTTGCGATGCGGTGGCCGTCCTTCGTGAAGAGAGGGTCCGGAAATGGAGGTTGGAACAGAAGAACGCACAAAAAAGGCCAGATCGAATGATCTGGCCTTTTTTGGTGTGCCACTATTTTTGGTGTGCCACTAACTGCGAAGCACAACGCCCGTTCGACAGCTAACGAAGCACAACGCCCGTCAGTCGCTAACTGCGAAGCACAAACGCCCGTCAGCAGCTAACTGCGAAGCACAACGCCTGCACGTGCGCCGGTGTGCTCGTCATCACGCAGAATGACCTGACCGTTGCAGACAGTGGCCTTATAGCCGACACCGCGCTGCACGAAACGCGGCGCGCCGCCGGGGAAGTCATGCACGATCTGGGGCTGCCTCTCGGCAACACGATCAATGTCGATGACGTTTACGTCAGCACGTTTGCCGACAGCCAGTGTGCCGCGATCACTGAGGCCGAGCACCTCTGCCGGCACAGCCGCGATACGGCGTACGGCTTCGGCTAGGCTATAGACGCCCGCATCCCGGTGCCAATGTGAAAGCACGAAAGACGACCAACCGGAGTCGCACATTTGGCTGACGTGGGCGCCGGCATCGCCGAGTCCAGGCATTGCCCACTCGGTGGTGATCATCTCTTCCAGGGACTCAAGATTGACGTTGAAGCCCCGCATGTGGAACAGCATCTTGCCGTCTGTCTCCACGGTAATGCGCAGCCACGCTTCGACCGCGTGTTCTCTGGCCGCCGTTGCGATGTCATGGATGCTGTCACCGCGACCGCCGGTATAGTTCGGCCGATCACCGAGGCCCATGGGGAACCAGTGACGACTGCGGTTGTGGATCTCTTCCGACTGCGGCTGTGCGCGGACTTCAGAGATCAGCTTGTCACGCAGGGCACCGTCGGCAATCGCTTCGAGTCGGCCCTTGTAGTCCATTTTCCGCAGCTCGTTCCAGGCCGGCGAGTTGAACGGGATGTTGGCGTTCAGGCCCGTTACGCCACCACCTGCGCGTGGCACGGTGATGCCCGTGATGTTGTGGCCCGCTTTGCGGATGCCCATGACCTTGTCGTTCATCAGGTTGCCCTGGGTCGAGTCAGCGCCTGCGACGGCACTGAAGAGCACGCCTCGGCACGCCGCGGCTTCTTCACCCATGAGGTCCATCTCTTTTTCAACCTGCGAGAAGTTCATGACGGTCTGCATGATGCCGTTGTGCTCGCCGACGGCCTTGGCGATGGCGCGTAACTCGTCATACTCGGCGTGGGTGCCCGGAATGCAGCGGCCGTCCGGGAGCAGATGGCCAAGGTGGCGGTTGGTCGAGAAGCCGACTGCGCCTTCTTTGACCGACTGGCCGGCAAGGGCAGCGATCTGCTTGATCTCGTCTTTCGTTGCGGGCTCTTCGATCGCGCGTTCGCCCATGACATAGGTGCGGGTTGCGCAGTGACCGACGAGGCCGGCGACGTTGATCATCGGGTTGTTGCGTTCGATCGAGTCGAGGTAGCCGCCATAGGACTCCCAGTCCCACGGCAGACCCGTGAGGATCGCATGTTTGGGAATATCCTCGACCGTCTCCATCATGCCGGCGAGGAAATCCCGGTCTTCTTTCTTGCAGGGTGCGAAGGTGACTCCGCAGTTGCCGAGCAGGGCTGTTGTGACGCCATGCCAGGTGATTGAGGTCAGCTTGTTGTCCCACCCGATCTGGGCGTCGAGGTGAGTGTGCAGGTCAACGAAGCCGGGCGTGACGGCGTTGCCGTCGGCATCGATTTCTTCGGTGCCGGTGTCATCGACTTTGCCGATTGCAGTGATTGAGCCGTTGTCGATAGCGATATCGGCGGCGAAGGGGTCAGCACCGGTGCCGTCAACGACATTGCCGTTGCGGATGACTAGATCATGGGGCATTTCTAGGTCTCCTTGAGCCCATCGAGATGATTGGCCCGTTAATCGCGGGGCCCAGTCGGACCTTCGCGTTTGAGTGTTGAGCTAACGGACTGAAAACGACGTGTCAATGGCGCAGGTTTACACTATTGACATCGCACGAACTGGCCGTCGACGAGTCAATATACGCCACTTCCTTGAAGGCTGCAGGGGGTAGGCGGACCGCGCATTGACTTTGCGTAGCGGATGGTCGATACAACCGGCTCCTACGGATGAACGGGCTGAGGCGATGGATGTGGATAGACCGCGCAAGGTCGGCAAGAGCGAGCTGACTTTGACGCCGCTCGGGTTTGGCGGTGGCACGATCGGTAGTCCCGCTGTTTCCAATGCCGATAGTGAAGCGACGGTCGCCTCCGCATGGGCAACGGGTGTGCGTTTTTACGACACGGCACCCTGGTACGGCGTTGGTCGGTCAGAGCGCCGACTCGGCATGGCCCTGGCCGGCGTTGATGGACCAGAGGCGACGCCGCCCCGTGAGTCGTACCGCATCAACACCAAGGTCGGCAAGTCGTTGTTGCCGGAACCAACAAGGGACGATCGCAACAAGACGTTTAGCCCGGGTGGTCACCCTAAAACTGTCCGCGACCCCTTGTCTGGCTTTCGTGTCAACTTCAATTACACCGGGGACCGCATTGCGGCCCAGCACTACGACTCACTGCAGCGACTCGGCCACTCGCGGGTCGACAGTTTGACGATCCATGACATTGACTACGGCTATCACAGCGCGGAGGAGATCGACGGGCACCTGAGAGAGCTCTCCAGACAAGGTGGCGGCGGCGCAAAAGTGCTGGAAGACCTGCGCGCCGATGGTGTCATCGCCGCTATCGGCTGCGGCTGCAACCTCGAATCGCGCAACGCCGCGAGTTGGGATGGCAGCGAACACGAAGATCTGATTGAGCGATTGTGCGACACCGTGGATCTGGATTTCCTGGTCGTTGCCGGTGGTTACACGCTGCTTGAAACGCGCGCGCTGCGCCGGGTGCTGCCACTTTGTGAGGCCCGTAATATGGGTGTCATCATTGCGGCGCCGTACGCAAGCGGCTGGCTGGTCGCACCGGGACAGAACACCACCTACATGTATGCCGAGCCGCCCGCTGAGATCGTCACGCGATCGAATGGTCTGCAAGCTGTCTGTGAGCGCCACGACGTTCCGCTTGCGGCAGCGGCGATACAGTTTGTGCTGGCACACCCACGGGTCGCCGCGGTCATTCCCGGAGCCAAACATCCAGCCGAGGCCGCCGCGAATCATGTCCTTGCACACCAGCCGATCCCGGCCGCGCTGTGGGCCGACCTCAAAACGGACGGGCTGATCCCCGATGACGCGCCGACCCCGTAGCGGCTAGAAACAATCGGGCAGCACACCTTCAGCTTCGAGCAACAAATCGCAAACCAATGAGAGACGTGACATGAGCAAACTGACTGACGACCCCCGCATCGATCCTCGCATCAAGGCCGTATTTGGCGCGATGCCCGATCTTGCCGGTGGCGGCGATGCGACCAGCCGTGAGGAGATGGTGCGGCAGGCAAATAGCGACGAGGCAAAAGCGCGTGCCGCGGGGATGGAGGCTTTCCTTAGCGTTTGCGACACGGAGGAGATCGCCCCCTCAGCCGGTCTCGCGATCACTGACAAGTCATTCACCTCATCGCCGGACGGCAACACGATCCGCATCCAGTACATTCGCCCGGACAACGACGATGTGCTGCCCTGTGTGTACTACATCCATGGCGGCGGCATGGCGTCAATGTCGTGCTACTTCGCCAACTATCGCGCGTGGGGAAAGATCATTGCTGCCAACGGCGTTGCCGTGGCGATGGTCGACTTCCGCAACTGCATGACGCCATCGTCCGCGCCTGAGATCGAACCTTTCCCGGCCGGTTTGAACGACTGTGTTTCGGGCCTCAAATGGGTCTCCGAGAATCATGCGGAACTCGGTATTGACCCTGCACGCATCGTTATCGCCGGTGAGAGTGGTGGCGGTAATCTGACCCTGGCGAGCGGTCTCAAGCTGAAGCAGGATGGTGATATTGGTCTGATTAGTGGTTTGTACGCGCTCTGTCCCTATATCGCTGGAATCTGGCCGCTGGAGTCGAATCCATCGTCAATCGAGAACGACGGAATCCTTCTCTCTCTGCACAACAACACCGGGCGAGTCGGCTATGGCATAGAGGCATTCGAGGCAAAAGATCCGCTCGCCTGGCCCGGTTTCGCGACTGCCTCGGACGTGGAAGGCCTGCCGCCCACGATCATCAGCGTGAATGAGTGCGACCCGCTGCGCGATGAAGGCGTCAACTTCTACCGGTTGCTCAAGGAAAACGGTGTCGCAGCCCGGTGCCGGCAGGTCATGGGGACGATTCACGGCACGGAGATCTTTCCGGTCTGTTGTCCTGATATCAGCCGTGACACGGCGCGGGATCTTGCCGCTTTCTGCGCGGGCTAGGGTGTTTGTATACGAGGGGGCCCCCGGCCCCCCTCGTGCTCCCCTCCACCGGACTTGTCCGGTGGGGCTCAGGGCTGTTTTTATACGAGAGCCCCCCCTCGCGCTCCCCTCCACCGGACTTGTCCGGTGAGACTCAGGGCTGTTTGTGTATGGGATGGGGCGAGGGTCCCCGCGCACTGTCGTAGTCGAGAGGGGCTGAGTGACTGTATTTGTGAGTACTGCTGTTGACCAATTTTTGTAAGGAGGAAAGGCCGTGCCCGAGCCGTTGACTGGGATCACTGTTCTGGAACTGACCATCGCTTTGCAGGGTCCTGCGGCGGGCGTGTACCTGCGCGATCAGGGCGCTGAGGTCATTAAGGTCGAGCCACCGATCGGCGATGCCCAACGCTTCCACCGGGGGGCAAACAATGCGACGCCAGCGGATGCACTTGCACCTGGCTTCATCGCCGCCAATCGAGGCAAGAAATCTGTTTGCCTGGATATCCACTCGGATGCGGGGCGCGAGGTTGTTGCGAGGTTGCTCGACAAGGCCGACGTACTACTCACGAACTATCGGGAGCCGTTTCTGCGCCGCATGGGGCTCGACTATGAAACCGTCGCAAAGACTCATCCACAGCTCATTTGGGCGCGCGTAAACGGCTTTGGTCCGAAGGGGCCGGATGCGGACAAACCGATGCTCGATGGCGCAGCGCAGGCGCGGGGCGGGCTGCTGCACATGAGCGGGGAGGCAGGCGAGACGCCCCAGGGACCGGGCGCGGCCATCGCGGATCTCGGTGGGGCCATGCAGTTTGCGCTTGGAGTCATGACGGCGCTCTTTGCGCGTGCGCAACACGGCGTGGGCCAGAAAGTAGAAACGTCGTCTCTTGGCGCGCAGCTTTGGCTGCAGCAGTGGGAGATACAACAAAGCATCATTTCGGGTCAATCGCTTGAGCCGAGAGGGTCGTACTTGCCGAACATAGAAGGTGCGTACGGCGTCTATTCGACCAGCGACGGTGGCGCTTTCATGCTGGCGGTCGCGCAGGACGAGGAGTCGTGGGATGCGCTTTGCCTCTTTGGTGAGATGTTTGAGCTTGTGGGCGACGAGGAATGGAACTCCCCAGCCAAGCGCCTGGGTGCGGCGGGCGGCGGCGACGCGTCAGGGCTTCGGGAGATATTGAAGCGCGGTTTCGCCACCAAGACGACCGCTGCATGGACCGACTTCATGTATAGCCAGCCCAATATCATCATGGAGCGCGTGCGCGATTATGCAGACGTGATCACGGATGTGCAAAATATCGCCAACGATTACATCGTGCCGATGAAAATGCCGGTGATTGGGGAGTCAAAAGTCGTTGGTAACCTGATACAGATGAGCGAAACCCCAGGCTCGGTCAAAGGTCCGGCCCCGCAACTCGGCGAGCACACCGCGGAGGTGATGACGTCGCTGGGCTTTGATGAAGACGCGATTGCGGCAGTGGGCGATGCGGTTAATGGCGCGCATTCGGCGATGATGGCGGCGCTGGGTGTGGCACCTGATGAGAGCTAGCCCCGGGGAACCCGGCCACCTGCGCTGATCTAAATATGGGATGGTTCGCTACGGTGGGTAGCGGGGTCCGCTACTTTGCCAGATGCACTTGTCCTGCGCAGACGACGCCTTGCGATACCTGACTATCGGCCGCAGCAGCGGCGACGCTCAGGAGCGATTCGATGGCAGCAACAGATCTGAAAGCGGTGCTTCGTGGCATCATCGTTAGGTGGCTTCCCATCGTGGTGATTGCCTGCTGTTCCGAAGCCCTTAGCGTCGATGAAGCCCTTAGCGTCGATGAAGCCCTTAGCGTCGATGAAGCCCTTAGCGTCGATGAAGCCCTTAGCGTCGATGAAGCCCTTAGCTCAAGATCTCGGTTGCGCTCGCGGGTTCTCGACAAATCGATGCCATTAATGGCTCTCAAACGTGAACTTGAAAGCCGTGTGGATCGGTTTGGCTGGCCGCGAGTACGCGGAACGCGAGGTCTCTTATTGCAAAGCGTCTTATTGCAAAGCGTCTTACCGCAAATCGTCTTATCGCAAAGCGTCGCGGAGCGCTGCAAGGATGCTTGCGTTGATGCGTGTCGACACGCCCGCCTCGGGCGCCATGCCTTCGCCGGCATGGTACAGGCCTGGAAAGATGGCGATTTCGGTCGGGATGTCTGCACCGATCAGGCGTCGCGCATAGTCCAGGTCCTCGTCGCGGAAAAGATCCTCGGAGCCAACGCAAACGTAGGCTGGCGGCAGTCCGGACAGATCGGTCGCCCGGCTCGCCGCAGCGTAGGGCGACGCCGCTTTGCCCGGTGTACCGTCAAGGTACATCTCCCAGGCATTGAACGATGTCCCCTGGTTCCAGATCGGATGATTCTCATACTGGCCGGACGCGGTGTCGTGAAGATTGTCGATCATCGGGTAGACCAGCAGTTGAAAGATGATCGGCAGGTTGGCGCGGTCACGGTTCATATGCGCGAGCCCGGCCGCCATGCCGCCGCCCGCGCTCGCGCCGCCGATGGCGATGCGCGACCGATCGATCGCGAGTGGGCACCCATCGCTGAACATCCATTCGAGAACACCGTGGCAGTCGTCGGACCCTGCTGGAAACGGATGCTCCGGGGCGAGGCGGTAGTCGACCGAGACGACCGTGCAGTCCAGACTGTCTGCGAAGACGCGGGCGCGCTCGTCTTCGGCGGAACCAAAGAGGTAGCCGCCGCCGTGTATCCACAGTAAAGCCGCCTGACCGGCCGCGTCGGATTTGCGGTAAACGAACACCGGCACGTCGCCGTCGGGCGTAGCGACTGACATCGATTCAGATAGGACCTCGACGGTTGACGGTGGCGTCGGCTGGCTCGCCATCGCGGCCCGGAGGGAGACGATGTTGTCGCGCGAGATGTCGAGGCCCGGAAACTGTTCGAGTGGGGCGCGCAATTCCGGATCAATCTTGTTGTGGTCGAGTTGCATGTTGGGTCACGTGGTTGAGAGTGAGATGAGGCGGGTCAACATACCAAAGAGTGGAAGGCACCGCACATGATTGGCGGGTCTGGGTGCGAGACATAGATCGTAGGCGATTGACGCTTGCCAGTGTGCCGCTCGTGGAGAAGGGGAAGCGATATCCCATCTGTACAGGCGGGAGATGGCTTGTCCCCCTGAGGACTGTGGAGGTATCCGGGGGGCATTGGCAGCTGAGGTGCTATCTGATCCGGCGCAAGAGGATCGTGAAGAGATGCTGCAGTAGGTGGGAGAGTCCTACGATCCGACGTCTTTTGACCCCGCCCGGGTAAGACTGAGTTCCTCGCTCAACCTGCATCCGCGCGTCATGTGGCCGAATTGGCTGTGCTACGATCGTTGGAAACCCGCCGCGGAGCGCTAAATGCAAGCAGTGAAGTTGAGCGAAGAGATTGTCAGTCATGAGCTTGAACCGTATGTTCTCCAGCTTGAGACTGACGGTCTGACCGTGGTGCCCCCCGAGGTCACGGGAGTGACAGGCGAATTGATCGATCGTTGCACGGATCAATTGCTCCGGAAATTTACCGAGATGACGGGTTGCCCGATATCGATCGAGAATGGTCCAGAGGGTGATCTGGTGTGGCCGGAGAACACCGGTCGGCGCGTGCTGATGCCGGAAGATGCGCCCGATCCCACCCAGATGCTGATCCAGCAGTTGCTGCAACTCGACCGCTCGTTCCGCGATCTGTTTGTAAATCCGGTCGTCGATGCGCTGATCACGCACACGATGGGTGGTGCAGTTGCTGGCCAGAGTCCCCGGCGGCTTTCCAGTACTAACTCCTTTGTTAAGTGGCAGGGCGACTTTGGTTATGGCGACACGCTGGGGCTACACGGTGACCAGGCCGCTTGTCCGCTGCCCTGGGGCCACACTGCACTGACGGCGAACGCGACCTGGTGCCTGACCGACTACACCCACGCGGATGGCGCGCTCGCGTATGTACCGGGTTCCCATAAATTGAACGCACACCCGTCGCAGCCTGCGGCCGCGAAAGCGGCGGTGCCAGTCGAGTGTCCGCGCGGCTCTGTGATCGTCTGGCCAGGATCGACCTGGCATGGTGCTTATCCCAAAAGTACGAGGGGGCTGCGACTAAATGCCGTCGCGTATTACCGACACCATTCGGTGCTGCCGCAGGAGAATCTGGTAGTCACCATGGCGGGGCAGCCGTGGGACGATTGTGAGCGTCCCGAGGTGATGCGACAGTTGATTGGATTCGATGATGTCTTTCCGTATCTGAGCCAGAATCAGAGCGTACCGAAGCTGGCGGCGGAGGCGTCTGCGGCCGGGTGAAGGAACGCGCCACCAGGGTCGCGGCTTACGGGCTGATAACCCGCGGCGACGACATGTTGCTGTGTCGGCTCGCGTCTGAGCTCGGCAAGTATTCGGGTATGTGGACCTTACCCGGAGGGGGTGTCGAGTTTGGCGAAGACCCCGCGGACGCGGTCGTGCGCGAACTCGACGAGGAGACCGGCCTGCATGTTCGGCCACTCCGGATAGTGACTATCGATTCGAATCTGATGACGACCGATGAGCGGGACTTCCACGGTATCCGCATCCTCTACGAGGTGGAAGTGTTGGGAGGCCAACTACGCTTCGAGAAAAACGGTTCCACGGATCGGTGCGAGTGGATTCCGAGGCAGGATGCTGGGTCGAGACGCCTGGTGCGTCTCGCGCAAACGGGGCTGGCCCTCGCGTTTGGCGCGGAGTCCCTGGCCTGAGATACACGATTTCGACTCACGTGTGGTAGCCGAAAACGGGTCAGCGGGGTTAGACCGCGAGCGCCGTTGAGAAGTCCGGGACCCCCGCCCAACGACCAGGGTCCGCTGCGCGCATCACGGCAATGGTCTTGATCACCTCCGGATTCGCGAGGCCATGCGGTTTCGTGCCGGTCAGCACATTGATGATGTTCTCGGCCTGACGAATCGGACACTCCTCCAGAAACATCGGTGAGAAGCCAGCGATGTGCGGGGTGATGATGAAATTTGGCAAAGCAAGTAAGGGGTCCGCGGCGTCTACGGGTTCGAGTTCGGTCACATCGAGTGCTGCAGCTTCTATCTGGCCCGACTCGAGTGCGGCGTGCAGCGCCCTGCCGTCCACCGCAGGACCGCGGGCAGTGTTAACGAGCAAAGCGGTCGGCTTCATCAGTCCGAGCGTGTTGGAATTGATGAGGTGGCGGGTCTCCTCGGTGGCTGAGCAGTGGATGGAGATGTAATCCGACTGCGCGAGCATCTCTTCAAGTGGCAGTAGCTCCACGCCGTAAAGGTCTGCGGTCGATTGTGGGACGTATGGGTCGCAGGCAACGATCCTGGCGGGGCCGAAACCGCGAATGCGTGTGGCGAAGGCGCGCCCAATGTTACCGAAGCCGATGATGCCGACGGTGTGTGCGGCGATGCGTCGGACACCTTGCTGATAGACACCGGTCAACGGGCGATTCTCGCTCCAGGCCCCGGCGCGTGTGGTGGTAATGGCGTCGAACAGTCGGCGGGTGAGTGCGAGTAGCATGGCGACGGCGTGGTCAGCGACCTCTGCCGTGTTGATGCCGGGTACGTTGCACGCCAGGATGCCGAGGTCGGTGGCCGCGTCGAGATCGATCGAGTCGACACCCACGCCCATGCGACTGACCACCTTGAGTTTCGGGCAGGCTGCCATGACGGCGCGACTGGTCAGGGGTAGAGTGCCGACTTGAGCGCCATCGGCGTCGCGGAGGAGTTCAGCCAGTTCATCTTCGTTGCGGGCGATGCCCTCGACGACTTCAAAGCCGGCGGCTTCAAAAAGGTCAGCCCGGTTGTAGGGGCTGCGCTGCAGGGCAACTTTCATAGCGATTCCTTATCTTGGGGGTTGCTTGCATGTTAGACCGATACATGGACTTCACGTTCGCTTCGCAAGTGGGTGAGGCCCGCGACTCTGGAAAAGTGCAGGAAAGCACTTTTTCAGCAACCTGCAAGGACTGATCCTGCATTAGTACCATTTTGACTTGTCGACGACGTTGGTTAGCGGCGCGCCATCGGCGAGGGCGCGCGCATTGGCCACCAGTAGATCAAAACGGCGATCAGTGATGTCATCGGCATCTGCGACAGCGACGTGAGGTGTGATGAGCACGTTATCCATGGTCCACAGTGGATGGTCTGCGGGCAAGGGCTCTACCTCGAATACATCGAGCCCGGCGCCGGCGATGGTGCCCGCTTGCAAGGCGGCAGTCAGATCATGCGTGCTGGTTGTCATACCGCGCCCGATGTTGATGAAGTAGGCCGAGCGTTTCATGCGGTCGAACCGGTCCTGATTCCACATGCCTTCGGTCTCTGGCGTATGCGGCACGGTGGTAACAACGAAGTCGGCCTGGTCGAGAAGGTCGTCGAGTGCGTCTGAATCATGGATCTCTGCCGGGCAAACATGTTCTGGTCTCGGCTCGATGCCGAGCACCTTTGCGCCGAAGGCGTGGGCGAGGCGGGCCGTTTCTGCACCGATGCCGCCGACGCCGACGATGAGAACGGTCGCCGTGCGGAGGTTGACGTACCCGTGTTGCCGCGCGCGCGGGTTCCACTCCGCGAGTTGTTGGGAAGCGTGGTAGTAAGGCAGACCGCGGGACAGGGCGAGCATGAACATCATGATGTGGTGGGCGATGTGGTCCGAGTAGATGCCGCGGGGGTTGCAGATGGTGACCGGGTGGTCGATCAGTTCCTGGTAGTAGTAGCCGACAAACGGGCCCGCGAAGGGGTTTTGGAGCCAGCGCAGGCGGGACGCAAGGGCGAGTTGATGAGGCGGCACCCAGCCGTAGGCGCCGTCGGCGGTGGGCAGGAGACGCGCCGCGGCGTCTTCGTCTGTTGCGACTGTAACGCTCCAGCCGGGGGCCGCGTCGGCGAGGCGTTTCGCCCAATCCTCGGCCCAGGGGTCCAGCGGTGGCAGGATGACGAAGTTGAACGTGTTGTCGCTCAATGTGGTGTCCTTTGTGGTTGCCCTTGCGAGCGGGTTGGCGGGAGGCGCTAAGTTGTCAAAAGTGCCGGTCTTTGGCAACTGTGTGGATGGCGAGCGGTGCGGGTGTGGCGCAGCAGCAGCGTGGCAGGGTGTCTTTCGTCACGTCGCTGGTGCAACATATGCGGCTTTCCTTTCCGTGATCGATTCGCGACAGGCAACTGGCACGTCGCATGCGCAACGCGCCATCTCATCACGTTGTCAAAAGCAACGACAAACCCCTTACGATCACCCATTACCGTTTACAAATAAGAAGGATTGCGCCATGAGCGAAGACAAAAAACACCGGAACGACATCTACGGCGACCTGGACAAGAAGCCTGAAGATGCAGCCGCGGCGATTCCGGCGGCCACCGTTGTGTTGTTGCGCGATGGCGACAAGGGCGTTGAGGTGCTGATGTTGCACCGCACGTCCAAGGTACATTTCGGTGGCATGTGGGTGTTTCCCGGCGGCCGTATCGACCCGGAGGATGATCCGGCTGATGGCGATGTCGATCAGGCGGCGCGTAACGCCGCTGTCCGCGAGACGCTTGAGGAAGCAAACCTTGCGATTGATATCGACAAATTCGTTCTTTTTGCACACTGGACCCCACCCGCGAGCACACCGAGGCGGTATGCCACCTGGTTTTTTGTAAGCGGCGTCAGTCCCGAGGAAGGGGAACAGGCGATCACCGTGGATGGCCATGAGATCCAGAACCACGAGTGGATCAGCCCGGCCGGTGCGCTAGCCCGCCACGCGAAAGGCGAGATTGATCTTGCCCCGCCAACCTGGATTACGTTGTGGCACGTTGAACAATACAGTCCGGCCGCGGCGGCGGTTGCCCATTTTGGGTCGCAGGTGCACAAGGTTTATGAAACCCACGTCGGCAAACGTGCCGATGGCGTGCGCTGTGCCATGTGGGCGGGCGACGCGGGCTATGCCGACACAGACGCCGATGCCGCAGGATCACGGCATCGACTGGTGATGGCGGAAGGCGGCTTCGTATTCGAGAACGACGTCGAGGATTATTAGCCTCGCGCCTGCCCTAAAAAAGGCTGCAATCCAGAATGATGACACACACCAAAACGGGCGCACACGCGTGCGACATGTCGCACGCCCGTCCGGGTAAATTGGGTAAATACGGGTACTTTCGGATGACGGAGGCCGCTTTTGTAAGCCGGCAATGATGACAGAGTCGGCAACGACGACACACACGAAAACCGGCTCACATGGGGGCGTGATGTCTCACAAAACGCATGGGCGAATGCTCAAAGGCGGATTGGGTCGGTTTAGTGCGATTTCGAGGCGTCAGGCTCAGGTGATATCACAGTTCGACTGGCGTCGTGTGGTCCGCCGGCTTGTGTTGCGGGCGCGACTATGACCTGGCGCGTGGCCGGAGGCTTAGGCTCGCGACCGTGAACAAGTGAAGGGGAGCTGGCTTTTCTTGCGACGATTCTTCCTCCGGGCGTACGGTCGCCCGCCGCGTCGTTAGCCGGTGAATCGTGCGGCGTCGCCGATCACGCCGGAGTCACGCAACTCGCTGATGCTCGCTTCATCCAGTCCCAATTCTGTCGCCAGGAGCTCGTCCGTATGCTCGCCAAGCCGTGGCGGATTGGTCAGCTCAACGTTTGATTCCGACATGCGTGGGCCGAAGCCGAGCATCGGTACCTCACCGTGCACGGGCAGATTCATGTCGTGGACAAAGCCGCGCGCCCGCAGGTGTTTGTCGCGATACAGCTCACCCGTGTCGAGGCATGCGGAACACGGTACGCCCGCGCTCGCGATGGCTTCCATGGCTTCGTACTTGCTGCGAGTACTGCACCAGTCGACGATCTCCTGATAGAGCGCGTCGCCATTTTGCATCCGGCCCTGGTTGGTCTCGAATCGAGGGTCTATCAGCAGATCTGGTCGGTCGATGCCGGCGCAGAGTCCATCCCAGTGGCCCGACGTCACCGGCATCAGATAGATGTAATCGTTGGGACCGAATGGTTTGCACGGATAAATATTCACCGGCGGCAAGCCTCCGACGTTGCCGTTGCGCCCGGTCGCCTGGGTACCCCAGTTGGAGCCGATGTAAGCCCGCGTACGCACGTAATAGGCCATCGCTTCCTGCATCGACAGCTCGATTTCCTGGCCAAGGCCGGTGCGCTGCTTTTGCACATAGGCGGCGAGGATGGCCATGGCCGTTTGCACGCCTGTGCCTGAGTCACCTGTGGTGGGGCCGGGCATCATCGGCGGGCCATCCGCCTCGCCCGTGATCGAGAAAGCGCCAGCCGCTGCCTGCGCGACCATGTCCATGCATTTGTAGCTTGAATACGGCCCGGTTGTACCAAAGCCCTTGATGCGCGCGTAGATGATGCCGGGATGCACCTTCTTCAAGTTTTCGTAATCGATCTTCAGCTTTTCGATAACGCCTGGGCCGTAGTTCTCAACGAACACGTCGAACTTGGGTACAAGCTGGAGCAACAACTCGCGACCCTCTTCGGTTCTGAGGTCCAGCGCGACGCTGCGCTTGTTGGCATTCCACGCGCAGAAATAGGCGGAGTAGTCCTTGTTCTCAGTGCGTCCGACTCCCCGTCCGGGGTCACCGTATTCAGGCGCTTCAATCTTCACAACGTCAGCCCCCAGCCAGGCCAGCGCCTGGGTGCACGAGGTGCCGGCCTCGTATTGGGTCATATCCAGAATTCGCATCCCATCCAGAGCGGGCATAGATGCCTCCATTGATCGATTGGTGACGAGTCAACGGCGCTTTGGCGCGGCTCGTGCCGTGCGTTGCGCACCGGCAAGTGCGTCCGTTGCGTGTTGGGGTCACTATACTCCGTCCGGTGCATCCAGGGCGAACGTCTGGCCAACACCGGGGATGTCGGACATGCGGCGGGGGACGGCCAACCGTGCGGGTATCCGCCCTTGACCGGCTCAACCTCGCCAGAGGCCAAATGGATGCGCCGAGTCATCTTTCCGAGTTCAGAACAATCCGCTACGCTGTGCGCGTGCTCTCATCACGATCAACCGACCTGTCTTTCTTTGATGTTCCTTCAAGCGGGCGCAGGCGAACTGTTCAGAAATTGACCGTGTTGCTGATGCTCGTTATGGTGCTGCCCGCGGCGGTGGCTGAGCAAGCGCTGGCGAACTGCCGGTTGGTGGCAAACAACCCCGCTCGCCTCGCTTGTTACGACAAAGCAATCGCGGTCCTGAATGCGGCGGACGCGCCTGCAGTCAAACCTGCTGCCGACAAACGAGTGGAAGACCGCGGACCTCGACGCGGACGTGCGCCCACAATCTCGCGTATTGAACGGGGCAGAGGAGACTTCCGCACGTTTTATCTGAATGACGGTCGCGTGTGGCGAGAGACTCTGCGCGGAGACGTCGGATTTGCGGCCGGCCAGCCGATCAAGGTCAGAAAGACCTGGTACGGCAGCTATCGGCTCGAAGCAGGCGACGACACCACTATGGTCAGTCGCGTGCGATAGACTTTCGCCCCGTCATAGATCGTGATCTGATTTCACAAGACCAACCAACACTCAAACACTTAACAGGCAAACAGGGAGACTCCATGCTTACTCCGATCCAGCTTGGCAGAAACACGGGACTGCGCGTTCCTCCGCTCTGCCTCGGCACGATGAACTTCGGTATGCCCGGCAAGGGTCACCAGGGCGACTGGACGCTGGGCATCGACGACGCGAGGCCGATTTTCAAGGCGGCGCTGGATCATGGCATGTTCTATTTTGACTGCGCAGACACCTATGGCGTTGGCGCCTGCGAGGAAGTCGTGGGCGAGCTTCTCCGAGAGTTACTGCCTCGTGATCAGTATGTGCTCGCGACCAAGATCTCGATGCCTATGGGGCAGAATCCAAATCAGGGCGGGCTGTCCCGCAAGCACGTGCTCGAAGGCGTTGATGCCTGTCTCAAGCGGTTGGGACTCGACTACATCGACCACCTCGTTATACATCGACATCCGCACGGCATTCCTGGCCACGTTGAGACGCCCATCGAGGAGTCTCTGGAAGCGCTGCACGACGTTGTCAAAGCGGGCAAGGTGCACTATCTCGGCGCGTCCTCCATGTTTTCCTGGCAGTTTGTCGAACTGCAGATGACCGCGGAGCGCAACGGCTGGACCAAATTCATCACCATGCAGAATCACTACAATCTCATCTACCGCGAAGAGGAGCGTGAGATGAACCCGTACTGCGGGCGCACCGGCGTCGCGCTGATGCCCTGGTCTCCGCTTGCAAGGGGCATCCTGGCGGGCTCGTACAAAGGCGGCTTCGACGGGGGTTCGACCAGTCGCTCGCAGGGCCGGGATCGCAATCGGACCGAGAGTCTCTATCGCGGCGAGATGGACTTCCAGATTGCTGACCGCGTTATTGAGATGGCCGAAAAGTACGGCAAGGCACCCGCGCAGATTGCCGTGGCGTGGCTGCTGTCAAAGCCAGAGGTGTACTCGCCGGTCGTTGGCGTCTCCAAGATCTCGCAGCTCGATCAACTGGTGGAAGCGGTTGACATCGATCTGGCGGCGGACGACGTGGCCTATCTGGAGGAGCTCTATCAACCGCTCGACAATCTGTTATCGTTCGGCACCTCATAGCAGGCCGACGAGGGTAGGAAGGAGTGGCAAGCACGCTATCGTCAGGCGCCGGTACCCCTCCGGTGCCATTGACGGATGAGCAAATCCAATCGTTCCTTGCGAATGGATATCTGAATCTTCAGCTGTCATTGCCATCTGCCGTGAATGAAGAGATCTACTGGGGGACGGATCACGTATTTCGTTCGTTCCAGAAGGACTTCAATCCGCACAACAACATCATGCCGATGGTGCCAGGCCTCTGGCAGGTGCACGACGACCCGGTGCTGAGAGGCGCAGCGCAGTCGCTGCTCGGGGACGATTACCTGGTGCATCCACATCGGCACTGTCACACCAACTTCCCGAAACGTGGTGCGGCCACGCCCGCGATGCTCCAGGGTTTTCACAAGGACGGACATGCGATGCGTCCCCGCCCGCGCCATCGTGAGCCGCGATGGCTCATCATGTTCTATTACCCCCAGGACACACCTGGCCATCGGGGTCCGACCGCGGTAATGCCGGGCAGCCACCTGCTGCCCTTCTTGCTGGGGGACCAGGAGCGCGGTGATGACATCGTGCCCCTGACGATGGCGTCGGACGGTCTGCTGGCGCCGGCAGATTATCACCAACGGCGCGTCGAGATGCTGACGGCACCCGCAGGGACGGCCACACTCTGTCACTTCGATATCGGCCATGGCGCGTCGGTCAACGGCTCTGCGGTGCCGCGCTACGCGCACAAGTTTGTGTTGATGCGAACCCGTCATCCGGATGCTGCAGGTGATGGTTCGTCGGTTGTGGATGATCCGGTCATTCGCCATCTGTGGCGTTGGCTGGGTCACGAGACTCCCCATGCGCCATGCGAGTTCGACGACTGGCAGCGTGGGCTCGCGGCAGAAGTTGCGCGTGAACGCGTCGACGCGATCTATCGGTCTGGTGAGGTGACAGACGCCGGCGTAGTCGATGTCCTGCTGGAGGACGTCGCTGCGCATTTTCACCGTTTCGAAGAGGACCCGGTTCTGCGCGTTGCCGATGCGGTCAACGGACTGGCGTTGCTTGATGACAAGCAGCCGATTCTCGATCTGATGGCAGCCGATACGCCGGCCGCTGTGGGCAATGGCTGCTTCGCCGCCGGGCAAGCCGGACTCGCGTCAGCAGTTGAGACTCTCGCTCGACATGTGGCCCACGATCATCCCGGTGTGAGGCGTCAGGCGATGACTGCGCTGGGACTCATTGGCAGCGAGCACGCTGAGGCCGCGCCCGCCATTATCGACTGTCTCGCCTCGGTGGTGCGCGACAATGAGTCGTGGGACGAGCGGCTGTTTGCCGTGCAGGGACTGATCCGCCTGGGCACGGATGACCAAACGGTTGACGTGCTCGCGCCTGCCGCGCACGACCGAGACGCCTACGTCAGCGCGTTTGCGATAGAGCAGCTGTGTCGAATCGACAGTGACAAAGCACGCCGCGCAGTCCTGGAACCCTTGCGTCGCCAGCGCTGGTGGACGGACAATCGTTACGTGCAAATGAATCGACAGTGATGGCAGCCCTTGGTGGTCCGTGTCGCGGGTCCACGCAAGCGGGGTATGTGGAGCCAATCTGAAGAACGTGCGGTGAACAGCCATCGACCGTCGGTTGGACTCGGACCCAACATCAGAACCTCGGGTATGCAGTGCTATATCATCAACTCATGCTGGGTACTGACAAGGGCAGCTGCAACTAGCGCGCGGCTACTCCCGCCATCGCTCCCAGCGAGCCTTCAGGCTCATGATGCCGCGTAACGACTCTGCCATCACGGTGGCACCGATTGAACCATCTGGCATCACTTGTCCGAGTGCCGCCTCAGTACGCTCAGCCATACCCATGATGATCTCAAACCCGCGTGGATCGTCGAGGAGGTTGTCAATCAACGTGTGGATACCGGCTGGCAGCGTGGAAAGGTCGCCCGCGTTGCCGTAACGGTTGCGCCGGCTGAGAATGCCAAGACCCGTAACAATCGCCATAGTCTGCTCGGCAATCTGACCGCGCAGACCCTCTTCGAGTTGCGTCAGGCCATAGTTGTCGACCCCTTTGGTCGTGAGGGTCTGGTGATATAGGTGCACCATGTCGTCCCACCGGTCTTCAATTTGATCTGGCAGCATATTGCCCGAAAGGAAGTAGGCGAGGTCGCCGTGTGGGGAACCGGGCTGACAGCACCAGTCGATGACAACGAGGTCGCCCCCGGCATCGAAGCCGAGGTTGTCCAGCCGATAGTCCGTATGGACCAGCGTGAAGGGGTCGGGCAGTCTTGCACTCGGTGGCTCGAAGCTTGGCATATCCATGGACTGAACGATGAGGCCCGCCACCGAGTGCGTCAGCGGGAGTCCTTTGCCGAAGGTCTCGTCGATTTCACCGAGAAGCTCGGTCAAAAGCGGGACGAGCAATCGCGGGTCCGTGCCGTCAGTATGCTGCTGGCTGAGACCGGCGATATTGAGTGAATTCCAGAATTTTGCGTGATGCGAGGCGAGGCCGATGACGGCTTTTACGATCTTTGCATCGTCCCCTCCTCCGACCTGGTCGCCGAATTCGACGTCCGCGAGATCCTCAAGCATGAGGACGAAGCGGGCGCGCTGGGGATCGGTCGCGCCGTAGTAGCAGCGCGGCGCGCGCACCGGCGCTGGTCGGCGAAGGACTCGTAGAATCTGGATTCGTTGTGATATGCGCCCGCAACATGCCCGGCCTATTCGGCGTCGGGGGAGTGCAATTTGATGACGACGCTTGCCGGCGCGTCGACGCTCTCTGGCCACGTGAGCCTGACGCGATGGACCTCACCTGCGAAGCCGCGACCCTCGCTGATATTCGCAACGCTGAACGATGCCGGAGCCTTGTGGAAGACATCTGCCAGCCAGGCAGCGTCGACGTCGTCAATCGTCTCAGGAATTTCATTCATCCGTGTCCTCCCTGGCGTGTGTAGCGCGCGTGGGTTCAAAAATGCCTTGCGAGTTTGATCCGAAGGACTAAGGACTTCCAACCGTGTGCTGATAAAGTGATTCCCATGTCGTCCCTTCATCTTTCGGCCGCAGACAAGTCCTTCTATGACGAGCAAGGCTATGTGCTTGTTAAGTCAGTCTTCACGCGTGAGGAAACAGCTGCGCTCCGGGAGGAAGCTCATGCGATCGCTCGCAGGCTCGAGTCTGCATATGGCCCTGGCGTCGTCGGGCAAGGCTGGGCGTCGGCCGCCAAGTTGACTGACGAGCCCCGACGGTTGCTGTCTTGTCACAACGTCCAGTTTCATTCAGCGGCGTTTGCGCGGCTGATCACCGACCCGCGGTTGACGGCCAGGGCGGCAGACATCATCGGTCCGAATGTGCAGTTGCATCACACCAAGATGTTCATCAAGCCGCCCGGCACAGGTGCGCCGTTCCCCATGCACCAGGATGTTCCCTATTTTCCGCATCGGCGACACTCGATGATCGCAGCGGTCATCCATATGGATGACGCGCCCGTGGAGAAGGGTTGCTTCAGGGTGATGCCGGGCTCTCACCGGGATGGTGCGCGTCGGCACGAACCGGACGGCCTGTTTCATCTGTCAGTTGATGAGTTTCCGCTGGCGGACGCGACTGCGCTGCCGGCCAGGGCGGGCGATGTGCTCTTCTTCAACTACATGACGATTCACGGTTCTGGCATGAATCAGAGTTCTGAGGCGCGCACAACGCTGCTCGTGCAGATGCGCGATCCTGAGGACCTGCCGATACGCGACACGCATGTTTCTCGCGGGCAGGGCATGATGCTGTGCGGCCACGATCCGTTGGCCAATGCCGGACCCGGCGTCGACTCGCCGCGTCGGTTCACCGTCGCCGAAGTTGACGGTCCCCCTGATGGGGTTGTTGGATAGCTCTTCTTACGACGGGTCAGCTCCGGGTTTGTTTCGCCGCGTCGCGCTCCGCCACCAATTCGCGCACCCGTGGGATCAACTCCTCGCCGTATCCGATCGCGTCGGGCAGGGGATCGTAGCCCCGGATCAGGAGACTTTTCGCGCCGATGTCGTAGTAGGCGACCATCGCCTGCGCGACTGTCTCGGGCGAACCGACGAGTGCGGTCGAGTTACCCTGAGCGCCTGTCAATTGCGCGAGCGCAGTCCACAGGCACGTGTCGTGGACGTCACTTTGCTCTGCCGTGGCCAGCAAGCGCTTTGAGCCGACGTTCTCGGGTACATGCGCGGGCCGGGTACCCATTTTCTCGGTGATACGTGCGTGAATGTCGTGGGCACGATCCCAGGCCTCGGCGTCGGTCCGGCCCAGGATGGGTCGCGTAGAGACGCTGAACTGAATCGGTCGTCCACGGGATTGTGCGCGCACCTTCTCCATGAATGTGGCAGTCTCGGCGAGGGGCTCCCCCCACAACATGAACACATCAAGATGGGGCGCCAGTGCGTTGACCGCCGCGTCCGAGCCACCGCCGCCATAGACCGGAATCCGCGGCGCCTGCAGGCAGCGGATGTCTGCGTATGCGTCCTCGATTTGATAGAACTCGCCGTCATAGCTGAACGGTTTAGGTTCGGTCCAGGTACGCTCCAGCAACTCGATGTACTCGCTCGATCGGCGGTAGCGCCCGGCATGATCCGTGTGGTCGCCGTCTTTCGCCTGGTCGGTGTCGCTGCCGCCCGAAATGATATGGACCGCAACACGCCCGCCAGACAACTGATCAAACGTTGCGAGCTTCCTGGCGGCAACAGTTGGTGCGACGAACCCTGGACGGTGTGCGAGCAAAAAGCCGAGTTTGTCGGTGACGGCAGCGGCGTGGGCGCCGACCATGAAGCCGTCTGGGGCGTTGGAGAAGTAGCCGATCAGCACCCGGTCGAAATCAGCCTTTTCGTGGATTTGTGCGGTCGATGCGATAACCGCCGGGTCGAATGACGGGCCCACGGCGCTCACAAGCTCTGATGCGACGCGGGGTGCAATCCATCCGATCATCTCGACGGGCATGTCTAAACTCCTCGTCTCTGTTTCATCTCGTCTTGTTACCTCTCGTCAAGCGGAAGACGGTGGGTGAACCTGCGTTAGGGCACCAGCGGGTCAGCGCGCTTCTTTTCGGTGCAAGTCGGTGCACGCTTTCCGGCGCAAGCTATTCGGTGCAAGCATAAGTCAATTGGGAGTGGATCGCCGATCCGGTGCATAACGCGCGAAGGCACGGGTTAGAACGTCGACAGAATTTACACTTCTGTTTCCGTGGGAATCGCGGGAGTACACAGGCCGTTGATTACAAAAGCAATTATTCTGATGGTGTGAATGTTGTTTGTCTCTAAGCGCGGGTTTGTTCGTTTTGTACGCGTTGGTCCGATCCGCGGGTGCAAGTTATGAATCAGGGCCGGAGATATGCGACACATCCAAGAATGGGGCTGTGGTTTCGCGATTCTGCTCTATGGCGTCTCAGCATGAAATATGCGAAAGGAACGGAGGTCGAACGATGTTGATTCAGACAAGTGTCATCTGCCGAAGCGCGGTTGGACTCATGGCGCTGCTGCTGATTCCGACGGTCTATGGCACGACCGTCACCATCAATGGTTTTGGTGTTGGCATAGCGACGGTCAGGGTCTGGTGTGGACCTGCTGCGCCACCGGGGCCGCCGACGGCGAGCCTGACGGTAACCGGCATCCAGCCGAGCGCGGCGCTTGGTCCCGGTCTGCCAGGCTGTAACCCGGGCACCCAGGGTGCAGCATCGGGTGGCATCTTGTGGGAGACCAACAACAAAGCGATCGCTGCGGGCGGCGATTCGGTGGACGATCACGACCTGCTGGGACTCGTGACCGCGACGTCTACCTTTGCACAGACATTGGTCACGACGGCCGGCTCAAAGATAAGTAGCTCGTCAGAAAAATTTACTGTTAGCTGGCCCGGAACCGATGCTGGTACCGCGGCTCATCTTGCGTGGTATGACGGTGCGATCAAGCTGGATGAAGCGCTGCGTGTGGGTGCGTGGTCTGAGACCATCACTCGATTCATCACTTCGGCGGGATCGATTGACGATGTTGAGCTTCGCATATCGACGATCGCACTCAGCGTACCCGCCCCGGGTGGTGCCTTCTTGCTCGTCATCGCCATCGGCCTCGCTTGCCGTGGCAAGCGAGGCGCTTTCTGACGCTTTGAGACGCTAAAAGACGCTTTGGGAAATTAGGGCCCACTTGGTGTGAGTAGTATCAGTCCGGATGCCAGCGCGGGCTAGTGTCCTTCGACGTACCGCATCGCACCGACCGAGTTGCCCTCGGTATCGGTGAACATGACCAGACCGCCCGCTCAGGAGCCGAAGCGATACCGCAGTTTTACGACAAGCA
>Ga0114999_10000784_pt1 | contig 46700 bp, 39 predicted proteins | sample ArcticOcean_MG_C_3_FD_89820 | JGI IMG/M metagenome (GOLD analysis project Ga0114999, IMG submission 89820) | Marine microbial communities from western Arctic Ocean - ArcticOcean_MG_CB8_126 | ecosystem: Environmental > Aquatic > Marine > Oceanic | place: Arctic Ocean: Canada Basin | collected...
CGTTGGGGAATTGGAGATCATTGAAGGGTGTGCCTGAACGTTCATTGAAACGCCGTCCGCAATCTGGGCAATAGAAAGTCCGATAGCCAAGCGAAGTTCGAACTTTTCTCTTGAACACGGACGTAGATAGGCAATGTGGACAGGTCATGAACAGATCTCCTTGTTTTCACAAAGAGAGATGCTATTCTGCCTCGACGCTGAGTTCTAACAGAACCGCTTGGTCTATTCACAGGCTTCTCTATAAGGTCCTGTCAAAACCCCTCGATAACACTAAATGTGACTGTGGTCACTCAGGATTCGGGTGATTGTCCGGCGTGAGGTTCGGGCTTCGACGGTGTTAGTTTCAGATATACCTGTGTACGTGATTAGTGATTTCCAGAGGGTCCAGCCGCGAGCTCGTGACCATGTTGCGTCATCTAGGTTGAGCGTTCTGCGGAACGCTTCGCGGCTTGCACCTTTGAAGGTTGTCCACGCTATTGCAAGATCGCAGGCGGGATCGCCAATACAGATTCCTCCAAAATCGATTACCGCAGATAATTCGCCATTTTCGACCAGTACATTTCCTAGACTGATATCGCCATGAATCCATATCGGAGGGTTGGTCCACTGCGAATCTAGGGCGGCGTCCCACACGTCCTTAATCATTTTGACATCTAAGTTGCCACCTAGCTCACCATGTTCAAGTATTTCAATCGCCTGAAGGCTTTCGTCGTTATAGAAAGCAAGATCGCCTCCTCGATTGCCCAGACCTGGAACTGGAGCATCAGTCGGGTCAATTTTCTGCAGTGATATAAGGAAATTGGCGAGCGATTGGGCGAATTTAGGAAGATCTGTGATGCTCCCATCCGCTGCAGTTTCGCCTTCGATCCAGCCGTTAACTGACCACTGCCACGGATAGCTGTAACCCGGTTCACCGATTGCAATTGGAGTAGGTATAGGCAGTTGTAGAAGCGGAGCCAATTTCGGCAGCCATGTGTGTTCTTTTTGAACCTGATGAACGTATCGTTCAGCGCTTGGGAGTCGCACCGACATTTCGTCTCCGAGACGAAATGTTCGATTGTCCCATCCGTTGGGTATCACTTCTGTCACTGAAAGATCTACCCACTGCGGAAATTGTTCCTCGACAAGGTTCTGCACAAGCTTCGGTGTGATAATCATGCTGGGGTCAAACTTGTGAGATTGTGATGGACAATTTGGACCGAAATTTCTGTGGGTTATAGCCGTATCATTTCGAGCGTCGGCCATACTGGCCTATTATAATGTAGCCCACGACAGGCATCTTCTCCCAATCAGACACCATCTCCTGATTTATATGAGCAGAAAGCAGAGGTCAGTAATCTATTGGATATCTTTTGGGCTCAGACTTCTTCGTCCCAAAGTTGTCGATATCATCGACGCTAGTGACCGATTTGGTTAGTTCGCAAGCACAGCGGCTAAACGTTGGGCGATGATTCCTTCTTCGCCATCGCGTACATTGGCCATATTGGCCGCCAAACCGCCGTGGTTTCGAGCGATGTAGATCCTTGGTTCTCCCTCATGGAGAGCTTCCCAAACTCGATCGATTTCCTGCTCGCCTTGTTCGAAGTTAATTACACAGTTTGGAACATGGAATCTTTCAAAATCTTGTTCAACAGTCGCAGTAACCCCGTCGATTCCCTGGAGTCGTTCGCAGATGTATTCAGCTTTACTTCTCATCGATATCTGTCGATTTTCGTCATCAGATTCCACAAACAGCTGCAGCGCCGTTGCCATGCCAATCATCTCTTCTCGCCCGACTTTTTGCGGACGTCCTACAGCCATGCCGGGGCCACTGTTTAGCAAGGCAGCCTCGATCAAATCGGCCCTTCCTGCTAAAAGACCGGCAGATTGAGGGCCGCCGATGTACTTGCCGCCTGAGAACGTCACCAGATCAGCGCCCTCTCGGATGTACTTTGTCAAATTGGTTTTTGGCGGAAGCATTGCTGCCCCATCGACTATCACCGGAACTCCTGATTTTTTGGCAATTTCTACCACTTCAGAGAGGGTAAGTCCGGGTACTTTCGGGCCGTAGGCAAATGTGAACAGGATGGCGGCTGTCAGGTCGGTTATGGCCGCAGAGAATTGGTCTTTGGTCGTTCCGGTTTCGTCCCCGGCAAAAACTACTTTCGCACCTGCGTATTCATGGCATTTCAGATAGCTAGCGGGATTCGTGACTTGGGTTAAAATCTCATTTTTCATTCCATATGCATCTGGCAACTGAATTATTTTTGCGCTGTCTGTTCCTGTCATCACTGCAGCGGTAGCGAGAACCAATCCACCGGCGGCACCTGAGCAAATTAGCCCCGCCTCGGCACCGGTGATTTCGGCAACAAATTTCCCGGTAGCACGTTTCAACTCGACCAAATCGACATACGATTCGGAAGCGAGGCTCATCGCCATTCCCACTTCCGGTCGCATTGATGAACCACCGTGCGTGGTGTGAGTGCCACCTGCATTGATAAGCGGCGTCACGCCGAATCTTGCGTAAACAGGGTTATTAAGTGGTTCGTTCGGCATCGGTCAATCCTTTGTTTTGGCAACAGACCTTTTTGCAATTCACCAAATGAATCGCCTCAGACATTCATCCGTGTGGTAAAAATACCCAACATTCCAAAATTGCATACACTGCAAGCGCATGTTGCCACAAATTATCTGTGTAAAGCAGCTTTCGGAGAAAATTATGAGCGGAATATATGAGCAATTCGGGGTTACGCCAGGCATAAACGCTCGTGGGAACCAGACGCTTCTCGGGGGGTCGACTCCCCCGCCTGAGATTCAGGATGCGATGGACGAGGCGATGAATTCCGGATACGTCGTGTTCGAGGATCTTCTTCGCAAGACTGGTGAATTCATCGCAGACACACTCGGCACCGAACAAGCTTTTGTCACTTCGGGGGCAGCTGCTGCGATTTCACTGGGTACGGCTGCGGCGCTTGCAGGCAATGATCGCGAGAAGATTGGCAGTATTCCCGACACGTCAGGGTTTGACCGAAACGAACTGGTGTTCCAAAAAGGGCACGACTACACGTACAAACGTTGTTTCACGATGGCAGGCGCCAAGCTAAACGAAGTGGGGCGTGACGATGGCTGCACTATCGAGGAAATGGAAGCTGGTATCGGTCCGAAAACAGTCGGAATTGCCTACTACGAGAGCGGACAATGGGGCGACGAATGGGTTTCGCTGGACGAAGCGCGGTCAGTTGCCGATAAACACGACATTAGGTTGATCGTCGACGCCGCGGGTCAAATCTACCCACTAGATCAGTTCATGAAGGTTGCACAGACCGGAGACGTGGTTGCATTTGGCGCCAAATACATTGGGTCACCTCACTCCACAGGAATTTGTACTGGGCGATCAGAGTTTGTTGAATCAGCATTTCAGCAGAACTTCATCGGGTACGAATTGGCAGGTCAAAAAGGGGTAGCACGTCCTTACGGTCGTCCGTATAAAACTGATCGTGGCGAAGTTATCGGTGTTGCCGCCGCCCTACGACGCTGGTTCACGATGGATCACGAAGAACGTTTGGGGGTTGAGGATTCTAAGCGAACTGCATTCCAACGCGGACTGAAAGAGGTAGCGGGTGTCAACGTGACCATTCCCACGACTCCTCAACTCGGCCCAAACGTGAACGTGGTCATTCATATCGATGAAAGCACAACGGGAGTCTCTGGACTTGACGTCATTCGTCAGCTTGAAGAAGGCTCTCCGCCCATTTGGACTCGAACCTTCGATGGAGGAAAGACGATTCCGATTGGAGTTCAGATGCTTTCCGACGAAGAGGTGGAAACAGTAATTCAGAGAATCAAGGGAATAATTTCGTAATTTCAACGAGGCGGGCTGGTCGGTTGAGTATTTTTATCGATCAGGCCGCTATGGTTTTTAAATCGCCGGATGAAAAATCGTGGTAACCGATGGTTGCGGTTCAGGGTTTCACCGATCAGGGTCAATAAAACTCAAGTGAACTTAGCTTCTTTGAGCAGCTTCTGTCGGTGAGTGGAAATACCCTGCGGTTGAATAGTATGGACCACTATTCTCCGGCGGATTGTTATCGACGATACCGCTGACATCAAGCCGTTCGGTCGCGGTCAATTGCCAGCCGACTGAATTAACGTTTTGTCGAATTTGCTCAGGCGAACCTGCACCCGCGATGACTGTTGTAACGATCGGCTCGGCAAGAAGCCATGCGAACGCCAGCTCGAGCACTGTGTGTCCGCGCTCTTGAGCCCAATGATCAAGCTTTTGCACGAGACTCAAGTTGCGCGGCGTGATCCATCGGTCGGCCGTGTGTTGTTCAACCGCCATTCGAGTACCTGCGGGCGCAGAGCCACTTTGGTTCATCTTTCCAGTTAGCAGCCCCGCAGCTAGCGGGAGGTACGGGATCACTCCGATTCCGAGTTTTCTGCAAGCAGTAATCATTTCTTCCTCGGCACTTCGTGTCATCAACGAATATGCGAACTGAGAAGCGGCGAGCGGTGCGAAGTTGTTGTGCTTGGCCGTCCAATGAGCATCGACCAATCGCCATCCTTCGAAATTGCAACCCGCCGTGTATCGAATTTTCCCATCGCGTACAAGGTGATCGAGCGTTCTTAGCGTTTCATCCATTGGCATTCGAGGATCTGGCCGATGGATCATGTAGACATCAATGTAATCGGTTTGTAGTCGCTGAAGGCTTTCCTCAACTGATCGTAATACGTAGTTTCGTGATCCGCCGAAATTGTTGGGACCCTGATGCCGCATCGATCCAAATTTCGTTCCGATCAACATCTCCGTGCGCCTGCCTCGTAGAGCTCTGCCGATGTATTCCTCGGACTTGCCTTGTGCGTAGACGTTTGAGGTATCGATGAAGTTAATGCCGTGATCGATCGCCGAGTGAATCGTATCGGTCGAATCTTTGATATTTCGCCTGACGGCTTCACCGAAGCTGTTTGCTCCGAGTCCGATTTCAGAGACTTTTAATCCAGATTGTCCTAGGTGCCTAAAGTTCAATATGATCCTGCAATTACTATTTCGGTCACTAGATCAAGACGAGTGCCGATCGCGCTTACGGCAAGTTTAGGTCAGTCGTTGGCGTGTCGCTCCAGTCGTCTTTCGACAGCCCGTCGTAGTCGAACCGCACGGTTCCATCTTTGATGGTCACCTGATTTATCAACCGCCCATCTGCCTTCATGATGCGGTATCCGGTGGGTCCTGAATCTGAAAGCCCGGCTGGTCGATCTTGGAATTCCAAAACAGAGATATCAGCAGGGGCTCCAGGGGCTAGCGTCCCTAATTCGGTGTGATTAATCATCTTCGCCGGCTCCCAAGTAGACCGAGCAACAACCTCGCCTATCGGCATACCCATAGCGAGGAATTTGCTCATAACTTCGGTCATCTGTGCTCGAGAGGTATGCAGGCTTGAGCGGTGCATATCAGTGGAAATGGTATCGGGCGGAAAATTTTGTTCGAGCGCTGGAACTGCCATCGAAAACGAGAAGCTGTTGTTACCGTGCCCCACATCAAATTTCACACCACGTTTTCGAGCGTCGATGTAGTGCTGCTTCACTTTACCGTCGTTACCGATCATCGGCTTTCCATACCCAAAACAATGAGTTACCCCATCGCCTGGGCGTAATCGCTTGAGTAAGTCTTCGAATGTTCGGGTGGGTTTTGAGTTTTGATCGACCAGCAAAAATGAACCCGAAAGGCGTGCTGCTTCAACTCCTCGGTCAATTGATTCCCAACCGCGACCTTGGTAGTGCGCAACTTTTACTCCAACGATTACATCTGAACGTTGGCGAATCTTAGCTGCGGTAAGTTCTGGATCCATATCCTCGGTGTTTTGTTCGACATCACCTTCCATGCCCTGCCCTACGATGTTAAGAAGGGCGAACACTCGAACTTCTGATTTACGCACGACATTCGTGTTGAAATCGTCGAACGTTCGCCATCCAGATCCTCCGCAGTCGACCATCGTAGTCACTCCGTAGGGAAAACACATTTCTTCGGGGAACATCGAGCCAGCCCAGCCGGTAGCGTGAGCGTGAATGTCGATGAGCCCAGGGGTTACGTACATGCCAGTGGCGTCGATAACCCGGCGGCCCTGTGATTCTGGAATGTCCGATTCCACAGCCCCAATTGATCGACCGGCGATCCCAACGTCCATCAAGCCGTCGACACCGTTGGCGGCGTCAATTACATGTCCGCCTTTGATTAAGAGATCATAACTGGGCATTTTGCAAATCTTTCTTGTGGGTTATTTGGCAAGTGATTGAGTTGAATCTGGGATTAGTCGAAGCCGGTATTTACCGATCTTAGTTTCAGTTCTGCGAGAAGGTAGTCCGAATTTCAGGATTCGATTATTTTCGGATTATGAGACTAACGCCATCATTTTATTTAGATGAGTCGGCCTGTATTAAGCGTTTTAATCGACGCCTCACTCCGATTCCTTACGCCGAGTTTTTTGTAGATAGAAACGAGTCTGTTTTTCACGGTGCCAGATGTAATTCCGCAGCGGGTTGCGATTTCGTCGTTGGTCGCACCCTTAGACAAATAGCTGAGTATTTCGGACTCACGAGGTGTTAGTCCGAATGAATTGGCTGTGTCTTCAGTACCTCTATGAATTTGAGAATTGGCAGAATATTGTATTTGATTCGCAGTAACCGGCATAGGATCGGAGAGAATCGATGAACCGAGAATTGACGCACAGACGCGAACGACCGCCCGCAATTCATGGAGTGCCGATACTAAATTCACACCAGAATCAAATGAGGCGACAACATCAACAATGTGAGTAGTACCAAGTTGTGAGTTAACTCGTAATTGTTCAGTGCCAGACACCATCAAATCGGAATCGCCATTGAAATTCTCAGGGTGGGTGTACCTGAAAAACGAAACCCCACTGACTCGATGAGTTATATCAAATGAGTAGGCCGAAGCGCCGATCGAACGAATCATTGTTTCTTTGAAGAACTCGTGCTTTTGACGACTACTTGGCGCCTCGCAAAGTCCGTCAACCGCATACTGCAACACAGTGGCAATATACTGCTTCCGATCCCATTGGCGAGAAGTTTGGTGCAGCTGTAGGAATGCAGTGGCCATCGGTCCAGCCGATTCGATATCTTTCACACGTTCGAGCATACTCGGATTGCAATCCGAGATGGCAAACACAATGACGCCAACTCGCTTACTGCCGGCCGTAAGCGGTATCACGCACAATTCTCTAAATTCTGATGACGATTGGATCATACCCATCAAAGCGGTTCCTATATTCGATGTGGGAACAGATTTGTGCTCGCAGGCTAAATGTACTGAATTGCCAGAGAACCGATATTCATTTAGAAGCCTGGTTGATTCCTGCAATATCGAGTCATTTGCACCACCTATGCCGTCAACATGGGCAATTGGTACGTACTTGTCCGAGTACCTGTCGTATGTGAACAGTGCTCCGTAAACAAGCGAAGCTCGTGCAGCGAAAGTCGAGTAGAACATGTTGAAGAACGTAGTGGGATCTTGGTTATCGTTGAGGTGGAGCAGTAAATGCTCTAATTTCGTCTGATGTTCCGTGGCTCTAAGAACTTCTTTTTGAAGTGTCTGCTGGCTGATATATGGACCCAATACACGACTTACCTTCTCTACCACAAGAAAATCGTCGTTGTCGAACGCATTAGGGATGTGCGACAGAAAAACTATCGCACCAACAACTTCGCCGCCGTTAACGATGCGCATCCCTAAACCAGCAGCCCAATTGGTACCTGAAGCGCCCGAACCAAATTCGTTTTCGTCGGCGTTCGCGTGTTGCGTATACATCGACGGAATAATGCTTGAAGTAACAGGAGTGCTCGCACTTACTGCCTGGCCGATCAGGCTTTCACCGAGCCGATGTACTGAATTTGAATCCCAATCCGGAATCGATAGTCCAGAAATTTGAATCGGAGAAAATAGCCCGCGAGGTACGTCGGTAGACGCGATCACCATGCGATCACAAGGGACTGCCTGCCTGATTACATTCGCTATTTCGTCCCAAACCTGGGTGTTCACTGAGCTGTCGATCAGTAATTGCTCGATCAGACTGTAGAAATCATTGTCGGCTACCAACTCATTGCTGCCTTCCTTGCGCTTTGCGGACCGATAGATGTATGTAAGACCAGATTTCCCACATTAACCCACACGCTTCGATACTACCGTGTGGTATCACTCCAGAACAATATATTCGACTAGCCATGTTCTTATCAGTTGAGAAATATGACGAAAGTAACTAAAACAGTGACTTTCGTTACCTTGTGACCGGAACTTCATGGCGCAAAACTCACGGTGACTATGATTGAGCGAGTTGGATAGACCAGTGTTGTGCCTTTGTTGGGTATCGATTTTTGGTTCTGCTTTCGTGGCTTGCTCAAAAGTTATGCACTGTTTTGCGAATGCATAAACAGTGATGGAGGAGATTGTTAATGCGATACATGAAGTTATGGTCCAAGTTAAGTTTGCTAATGCTGGCTATTGCAGCAATGGCAGTAATTGCTTGTAGCGGTGGAGATGGAGATGCAGTTGAACCGGAAATCGTGATTCAGACTGTAATCGTCACTGAAAAGGGTGAGACAGTTATTGAAAAGGGCGACACTGTTGAGGTGGTCAAAGAAGTTGAAGTGATTAAGAATGTCAAGGGCGACACGGTTGTTGTAACCGCGACTCCTGTTCTTCCCGCAACTGCAACGCCTGTTCCTGCCGACAAACCTGCTCCACCTTCGAAGAGTGCTTCGGGGCAGTTGGTTTGGTCTACGATTGCCGACTCTGGCATCGGAAGTGGATTTAACGCTGGCAACCTGTGTTGCGGTGCGAAGATGATGAGCGTTGTTGAGACACTATTCAAGCCAACTCATGCTGGCGGGCCGGCTACGCCGCTCCTCGCTGAATCTTGGGAACTTGACACAACAAACTCACCACCACAGTACGTGGATGTAACCATCAAATCTGGAATTAAGTTCCACGGTGGTTATGGCGAATTGACTGCCGATGACTTGGTTTGGAATATCAACGATACCAACCCGAATTTGTCGGAAACGCTGGGTACAGGAAACATCAGTATTACTGACGGTTCTGGTACTTGGGCTGGGTTCCTCGGTGCAAACGCTACCGAGAAAACTGGTGATTATTCGGTACGAATAAACTGGGAGTCATTCGACCCTCGCTGGGACACATGGTTCTTTGGTCAAGATGGCTTGGGAGCTGGAATCGTTAGCAAGAATGCATACGATACCGAAGGCGAAGAGTGGAACCAGGATCACTTAGTTGGAACTGGACCATTCGAGATGACCTCGTGGAAACGAGGCGATCGAACAGTGTTTACAGCCGTGGATAACCACTGGCGACAGACTCCTGAAGTAACGTCGATTACCAGAATTGCTGTTCCAGACGAGACTGTTCGTCTTGCTCAGCTAGCTACTGGTGACGCAGACATTGCAGATGTCAGCATTTCGAACGTTTCGGAAGCTCAGCGAATTGGAATGACCGCAAAGGGTTCCGGCTCTGCGCGAATGGTGACAATGATGTTCGCCGGTAACTTGTGGGAGACCAACCACCCGACATCGGGTGAAGAATTGGACATCGTTACCTACACCCATGACCTTCCCTGGCTTGGTAACCCCCACAAACCTGCTGACAGCAACAACCCTGCAGGCATGGATGACATGGAACAGGCTCGACTTGTTCGACAGGCTCTTGCTATGTCGATCGACCGTGACCTGATCAACGAAGCTGCCTTGAGCGGTCTTGGTTGGCCCGTGTACATCCCTTACTTCGACATCAACAACCCTAACTGGGATGACAAGTGGAAAATTGAATACGACCCCGATGGAGCAGAAGCGCTTCTCGACAAGGCCGGATTCCCACGTGATTCATCAGGTAAGCGGTTCTCCATGCCGATGTTCGCATGGCCAATTGGTCACTTCTACGGTGAGATCGGCGACAACGTTTCGATCTTCTGGGAAGAAATCGGTGTAAGTACGGACGTATTGCACTACGAATACGCTGTATTCCGCCCAACACTGGTTGGTAGGTCTGCAACTCAGGCGTGGACCGATACGGGACCGCTTGAGAACTACGCAAGCACGCCTTGGGATTGGCCTCGTGGAATCCAGATGAGCGCACTTGCCCGTGGTGGTAAGAGCCACGGTCTGGAAAACCCAGAATCGACTGCTAATTATCAGGCTGTCTCTGGTGAGGCAACTCTGCAAGGCAGGCTGGACCTGAACAACGATTACGCTGACTGGATGAGCGAATGGCTCCCAGGATTCGGTATCGTTGCGTCACCTAGTCTGCTCGTGTTCAACCCCAACAGCATTTCCTCATGGGATATGGAGTTGGGCTTGCGACAGACAAGCAACTCACCTGAGCTCATAAAGCTGAAGTAGTAAATTCCTCCTTCTAAATTGATCGACCCCGTAATCTGCCGATTGCGGGGTCGGTTGATTTGGAGGTGCCACAGGTAGTAAATGCAAAAGTTTTTTATTCGGCGTCTGATATTCGCGTTTCTCACGCTTTGGAGTATCACATTCGTCGTGTTCGGTCTCTCGAGAATGGGTCCAGACCCACTTCTTATATATGTACGAGATGATTCATATGGAATCAGCGAAGAAACACTCGAGAAATTAAGAGCGAAATGGGGCCTCGACCAGCCATTCCATATCCAATACATAAAGTGGATGGGAGCCATCGTCAGAGGAGATTTTGGCGAGAGTATTGCTGCTCAGCGGCCTGTAACCAAGATTATTGCCGAGCGATTGCCTGCCACACTTCAGTTGGCCGCCGTCGCTTGGATATTGGCGTCGATTCCGGGCGTGGGTTTGGGGGTATTGTCGGCTGTTAAGCGAGGTTCGATGTGGGATTACTTCACCCGAACCCTTGCACTTATCGGGCAGGCTACTCCATCGTTCTGGCTCGCCATTCTGATGATTTTATTGGTCGCAGTCAGGCTTGAATGGCTACCCCCCGCGACTAAAGCGGATTCAACGGAATCGTTTATGACTCAGGCATCTTATTTCGTGCTGCCTGCTCTGGTTCTTGGGTTCGACCCGTGGGCTACATACCTGCGACTAACCCGCTCTTCAATGCTTGAAGTACTTGATTCTGAGTTTGTGAAATTAGCTCGTGCAAAGGGTGTTTCACGAACGAGTGTTATTTGGCGTCATGCGCTGCGCAACGCATTGATTCAACCACTGACGGTATCTGCGTTAGTACTGGCCTCATTTATTACAGGAAGTGTGTTTGTCGAGACCGTGTTTGCCTGGCCTGGAATTGGCCGACTGGCAGTTCAAGCGTCGCTCGACAATGACTTCCCTGTTCTCGCGGGAGTTGTGTTGTTGTTTGGTACTGCTTACGTGGTTATGAACTTTATTGCGGATGTCTTATACGCGGTTATCGATCCGAGGATCCGATATGACTGATCAACCAATAGTCTTTCAGTCACCAGTTAAGCGCGTTATAGCTGTACCCGGACGTGTGTTTAGTTTTACTAAACGCTGGCCAATCATCCCGTTGGTGATTATGCTCTTGATTGTTTTTGGTGCGGTATTCGCGCCAGTGCTCGCTCCATTTGAACCTCAAAAGGGCGACTTGCGGGCAAGGAACATACCTCCGGTTTGGCTAGATGGCGGCGATTCAACGCATTGGCTCGGTACCGACAATCTCGGTCGAGACATATATAGCCGTATGTTGTACGGAGCTCGGATTTCGTTGTTCGTAGCAGCTGTGGCTGTTGCGTTTGGTCTAGTAATGGGCACGCTCACAGGAGTCACTGCTGGGTACTACGGAGGAATGGTTGACGAAATATTGATGCGACTCGTCGATCTTTGGTCATCTTTGCCATTTCTATTAATCGCGTTAATTGTCGCGATCAGCGTAGGTCCTAGTTTAGGAATGGTCATTGGGTTACTTGCCGTCAGTTCTTGGTCGGCAGGTTCTAGAAACATCCGTGGTGAAGTTCTGTCGCTGCGAAACAGAGAATATGTACACATGGCGAGGGTAATGAACGCCTCGGATGTCAGGATTATTCTCCGTCACCTTCTACCCAACGTGATGCACGTGGTCATCGTGATTACGACTCTTCGCACAGGTTCGATGATCATCGCTGAAGCCGGATTAAGTTTCTTAGGAGTTGGCGTGCCCGCGTCTGTGCCGACATGGGGCTTAATGATCGCTCAAGGTCAGAAGTTTTTGACGACTACTTGGTGGATGTCGATCGTCCCTGGAGTAGCGATTTTCTTGATCGTGCTGTCATTCAACTTCCTTGGAGACTGGTTGCGAGACCGATTCGATCCTCGCCTTAACCAATTGGACTAAATTGAGAATTAACAATAAACGGACAGGTCGGTAGTCGGATATGAGCTTTGATCTCATCATAGAAAATGGGTTGGTCGTGGATGGTACTGGGGCTCCTGGGAAGTTCGCTTCCGTCGGAGTTACTGGAACAAAAATCACCGCAATCGGTGATCTTTCCGCAGCCAACGCAAAAAAAATCATCGATGCTTCAGGTCACGTGATATCACCCGGTTTCATCGACACACATGCTCACTCTGACGGTGCGCTCCTAAACGATGGGCAACATGCCGAAGGCGTACGACAGGGCATAACCACCGAAATCGTTGGGCCAGATGGCCTCACATACGCTCCGCTTCCACGTGATAAATACCTAATGTATCGGCAGTATCTGTCGGGTCTTCTCGGACTACCTCCTGAAGATATGGATATGTCGTCAATAAGTTCAGCTCTCGACAACTACCATCACAACACAGCCCCAAATGTCGCGATGTTCCTCGGGCACGGTCCGATTCGGCTGGGTGCCGTTGGGATGGAAGACGTGCCGCTACGGGGCGAGGTGCTCAAGCAAGCAACTCGAATGATGGAAGAGTCGTTCGAACAGGGTGCTTGTGGTTTCGCTACTGGCCTTTCCTACTACCCGAATTCGTTCTCCGATTCTGAAGAATTAGTTCAATTGTGCAAAGTGGCAGCACGCTACGACAAAGCGTTTTCCATCCATACCCGAAACCACAATGTTGACCGTGCTTATTTCGGTGGTGGAGTCGAAGAGGCACTCGAAATAGGTCGTCGCTCAGGCGTCAAAGTTCACATCGAGCACTACCGCACAAGCGCAGGCAACGCAGGCCAGGTCGATGACATCATGGAGCCGATCGAGCGTGCAAAAGCGGACGGCGTCGATGTCACTTTGGAGCTATATCCATACCCCGTCGGCTCTGGGCATCCGCTATCTCACTTCCCAAGTTGGTTCCACGAAGGCGGCACCGAAGTATCTCTTCGAAGGCTTGCCGATCCGGAAACCAAGGCAATGCTGATTCGCGAACTGGAATCCCATGATCCTGAAATACTGCATAACTACAGTTGGACCTGGATTGCATCGGATGCCAATCGTCATTACGAAGGCATGAGTTTCGGCGATGTTGCTGCAGAACGAGGAACATCGATCGAGCAAATGATCTGTGAAGTAATGCTTGAAGAACGATTTTCGTGTGGTCTCCGTGGCGTTCCTCCTCAAAGTGCCCGCATATGGCGCTCTATTGAAGAAGACGTAATGAGTCTGCTAGACCGACCTGATTACATGGTAGGTTCCGACGCTATTCCCGTGGGCGGTTTACAGCACCCGCGTGCTTGGGGTACTTTTCCTCGAATAGTGGGCAGACTACGTAGAAGGCACGGATACCCGGTTGAACAAGTTGTACAGCGGATGACTCAGAACCCGGCACGCAGATTTGGATTAACCGAACGTGGTGAAATCCGAGAGGGTTTCCGAGCCGATATTTGCATTTTCGACCCCGAAATGATCAACGATTTATCTTCATTTGAAGACCCCATGATGCATCCCATCGGGATCCCTCACGTACTCGTGAATGGCCAATTAGTGGTCGAAAATTCAGAGTGCACAGGAATCATGTCCGGTGAAGGCATTCGCGCTGTCTAGCAACGATTGAAAGAGTTTTTAGAGTGACTATTAGCAACCGTGTTTACGATGAACTTGGGATAAAGCCTGTAATTCACGCAGCAGGAACAATAACTTCGTTCGGTGGCTCAATGCCTCGACCCGAAGTTGTCGAGGCCATGGCAATGGCATCAACTTCGTTCGTAGGTTTGATAGAGCTGAATGAAAAAATTGGCGAGTACATCGCTCAAATCAGCGGTGCCGAAGGCGGCATGGTAGTGAGCGGAGCAGCCGGGGGCGTTGTGCTTTCGGTGGCTGCATGCATGACGGGTAAAAACGTCGGATTCGTCCGCCAGTTACCGAACACCACCGGTATGAAAAACGAATTGGCGATTCAAAAAATCCATCGCGGTGGGTACAGCGATATGTATACGTTCGCCGGCGCAAAATTCAGCGAAGCCGGTTCTGTAAACGGGTGTCTTGCTGAAGAGCTCGATTTAGCAATAAACGAAAACACAGCCGCAGTCGCATACTTGTTCGGTCCGGGCGTACTGACTAACGGACTTTCACTGCGCGAAGTAGCCGATATTGCACACGCTCGCGGCGTTCCTGTCATAGTCGATGCAGCTGCGATGTTGCCGCCGAAATCTAACCTTAGAAAATATATTTCCGATGGCGCTGATTTGGTAACGATGTCCGGCGGAAAATATATTCGAGGACCGCAAGGTGCTGGGCTGTTGTTCGGCAGAAAAGATCTGATAGAAGCAGCGACGTTGAATACGGCGCCGAACCATTCGATCGGCAGACCTCAAAAAGTTACGAAAGACGAAATGATCGGACTCTACACAGCATTGAAGCTGTTCATGGAATCTGACGACGAAGCGCAGTTCGTGTCGTACCGAGAAACATTGGCGCCAATTCAGAAAATACTGAGCAACGTTAAAGGCATCGACCTAGCTGTCAAATTCTCAGCATCGAAATATCACGTACCAACTCTGGTCATTGGCTTGAATTCCGATCAGACGGGTCGAGATCCGAAAGAGATGCTCAAGCAGCTTCTTGACGGTGAGCCACGGGTATTCATGACGTACGACGCCAACGAGGATGCGATGTCGGTGAACCCAATCAACCTGCAGCCCGGCGAAGGCCCGGTTCTGGGAGCCAGATTAGCCGAAGTGCTCGGCTAGCATTTTTTCACCGGAGTACTAGGCTTGTGGGTCTTTTGGTTGCCCCGCTTGGTTAGTACTCCGGTGTTATTTTTTTGACGTCACATAAGAACGAACAAAGGGGGCCTACACTGCCCCCGCCTATGCTAGCGCGGGGTTCGTTGGAGGGGTCGACGACCAGTGGTCGCGAGATTTTCCGTTCTTGTCCCAGACTACTTTTCCGCCTTTGATGGTCATCTGAACCACAATTCGTTTGTCTGTCGGGAACACTCGGTAGCCAGTTCCATTATCAGTCAGTCCGAAATCACCCTCAGCTATTTCTAGTACAGCGATATCAGCGAGTGCCGTTTGCCCAAGGTTTCCTAACTCAGGATGCCCGATCGCTACAGCGGGATCCCAAGTCGAACGCTTAATCACGTCCGGCAGTTCCATCCCCAGCGCAAGAAGCTTCGTCATCGTCTCTGGCATCGTCGCTTGGTTGTACATCAAGCTAGGTTCATGCATGTCAGTGGAAACAGTGTCGGGTGGAAAGCCCTGCTCGATCGCAGCCTTTGCCACCCGGAACGAGAAACTACCTGATCCGTGGCCAACGTCGAACTTCACGCCACGTTCACGGGCTTCGAAAAAGTATGGTTTCACCTTGTCGTTCGCATCAGTCAACGGCTTACTGAGAGCGTAGCAGTGAGTCACCATATCGCCAGGTCGCAAGTGTTCGAGCATCATTTCGTCCATCGGTCGAGTATGAATCGGCGACTGATCGACCATCAGAAAAACTCCGGTTTCATCAGCTGCCTGAATCCCCCGATCGAGAGGTTCCCATCCCGGCCCCATGTAGTGAGCGACTTTTACACCGACGATTCGATCGGGACGCTGGGCGATTTTATCGGCAGTTAGCTCCGTACTCATGCCTTCAACGTCTTGCTCGGGAAGCCCAACCATTCCTTCACCAACAATGTTGATAAGGGCGAAAATATTCATGAGCGATTTGCTAATCACCGACTCATTGAAATCATCGAATGTCAGATGCCCTGAACCTCCAGCATCTACAGCAGTGGTAGTCCCCTGAGGAATGCAGTGGGCATCGGGAAGCACGGAACCGATTATGCCGTAGAAGTGCGCATGGATATCGATCAGGCCGGGTGTAACCACATGACCCGATACATCAGCAACGGTTCTCGCCAGCGCTGGTGAAATGTCCTTCGCTACAAGTGCTATGTGCCGCCCTGAAATCGCCACGTCGAGAAGGCCATCGACGTTATTGGCGGGGTCGATAACTCGTCCGCCCTTTAGTAACAAATCGTAAATGCGTTTCGACGATTGTTCAATAGTCATTAGGTGCTCCCGTGGCCCGCCTGATCATCATGATATTTATTTCGGTTCACCGCCATATTAGTGAAGTATTCAGTGATAAAAGCGCTCAAATGGGGAGTATTTCTTCATTTGTACATCAAATCACTATTCAAAGAACAAAAAGTATTATCAACCATGTCTAGTTCCATCAGTTATTTGGCTGAGACTAAGGAGCGGATTTTGCTATTGGACCGAGAGTGGTATTTGGTATTTTCTCTCGCTAAAGTTCACAAGTAACTCCATGTCCGTAAAGATACGAAATTTGCTCATGAAATTTGAAATTAGGTTCGTATTGGCATTGAGTTGGAGTTATTAGTGTCGAAACCTCTTCGATATTTGCGATAAACAGCTATGAAACTACCACTTAATGTTCGTCACCCCACTAATATGTCGTTGTCCGGAGAATTTGTGATTGAATAATTTATGAGCATGCTTTTTTTGAGGGTTTCATGACTACGGCAAACGCGGCAACGCATAAGTACGATTTGCTACTAAAGGGCGGACGAGTTATCGACCCCGCCAATAACGTCGATGGCCTTTTCGACGTGGCGATTGTGGGGCGACATATCGCCCTCGTAGCCAAGGATATTTCTCCTCAAGAATCACGCCGTACTGCCGATGTTTCAGGACTCGTAGTGGCTCCCGGACTAATCGATTTGCATGCCCATTTTTACGGTTATGCAGCAGCAGTACTCCCCGACGCTCACTGCCTGCCTGAAGGAACAACAACTGCGGTCGACGTAGGTGGTTCAGGTCACCTAACGTTTGACGATTTTGATCGAACGATCATCTCTCGCTCAAAAACCAACGTATTTGCCCTACTCAACATTGCTGGCGAAGGAATGGTTGGGCTTCCGGAACAAGACATGGAAGGGATGAGCGTCGATTTAACATCAGCAAAAATTGCTCAACGACCTGATCGAATTGTCGGCGTGAAAGTGGCGCACTACCAAGGGCCAGGCTGGCAACCGCTCGATCGTGGTGTTCAAGCCGCCGAAAACACCGGCGTGTTCGTGATGGTCGATCAAGCGCCCATCAAATCTCGACCCAACAACGAAATGTTGCTCGAACACCTGCGTCCCGGCGATATGACCACTCACTGCTACGGATTCGACAAGCCGATGATCGATTCGAACGACAAGGTGAAACCGTACTTTTTCGAAGCCCGTGACCGCGGCGTCAAATTCGATGTTGGTCACGGCGCAGGTAGCTTCTCGTTCAGAATCGCCAAGGCAGCTATCGAACAGGGCTTTCCACCCGACACTGTTTCTACAGACATGCACACAGCGAGCATTCTTATAAACCAGGGAACGATGCCAGAAACGATGACGAAGCTACTGGCACTTGGTATGGAACTACCAGATATCATCGCCCGATCCACTTGGATTCCTGCACAAACCCTCGGACACACGGAACTCGGGAATATCGGACAAACAGCCTTTGCCGATATCGCCGTACTTGAAATGGCTGAGGGCGATTTTGGGCTAACTGACAACGGGTCTGGAAATCGAGCGTTCCGCACTAATCAACGAATTGTGTGCCAGATGACTATTAAAGACGGACAAGTCGTGTGGGATAAAAACGCTCGATCACGTGACGATTGGACGAATACACCACCCACAAACCCCCTCACTGTGTAGCTGCTAGCCAAAGCCACAAACAACGAAAACATGGCGCGTAGATGATCAATACAGCAAATCAGACCGACTCAGCGAAACGTCGCTCGGAACTAGTTCGTGCCCCGGAATCGATCTTGTTTTTAGGTGACGGAGAACCCCAGTCACCCGAATCGATAGTCTGGCGACTCAACTCGATGCTTGCATCAGGTGACCTTCGCCCAGACACATATTCATTGGGCGGAAGCGTCGAAGCATTCGAACATCGAATGGCGGATGAATTAGGAAAAGAAGCCGCCATTTGGATGCCAACAGGCACACTGGCGAATCATCTTGCACTGCGGCGTCACAGCGGAACCAACGCCCGAGTAGTTTTGCAGGAACAAAGCCACATTTACCAAGACGAGGGTGATGCACTCGCGCGGTTGAGCGGACTAAATGCCATTCCGCTAGCGAAGGGCAAGCCTTACTTCACAGCTGGGGAACTACAAGAATCCTTGCAAAGCTCGGTAGCCGGCAGAGTTTTGAACCCAGTAGGCGCGGTTTCGATCGAAAGCCCCGTTCGAAGACAGGCAGGTCAGGTCGTTCCATGGGAAGAAATGCAGTCGATAACTCGCTTATGTAGACAAGCGGGTATTCCAGTTCATTTGGACGGAGCGAGGCTCTATATGATGTCGGCTTCGACTGGTATCGGCATTAAGGAATATTCGAATCTATTCGACAGCGTTTACGTTTCGACTTGGAAGTATTTCGGATCACCATTCGGCGCTATTCTCGCTGGAACCAGTGAATTTATTGAAGGCATGTTCCACGACCGCAGGATGTTCGGTGGAGGCTTACCGTCGGGATACCTCGCAACCGCACTTTCCATGAACGGTATGGACGGATTTATCGATCGATTTAGTGAGTCGCTAGCCAAGGCGAAAGAACTCTTCACAAATTTGAACAAACTGCCCGGCATAAAGATTCACCAGTTCGAACATGGTTCCAACGTTTTCGAGCTACGACTCGACGACGAAATCGATACCGATCAGTTTGTTGAATCACTACTTGATTTCAAAATTGTTATTCCTTGGCTTAAAAGCGAATGGCCGCTTCCGCTACTCCACGTAAATAGCTCGATACAACGTCGGTCGAACGACGAAATCGTCGAAGCATTTACGTCAGCCTTACCCCCCCGCTCGTGATCGTCCAACCAGTTTCGTTTCACACAAACATCACTTCAATCCTGAAAAGTAATTACCAATGACCTCAGCTAAATCTACCGGTTCTGCACAGTTCGACGGACTCGGTCTAAAGAGGGTCATAAACGGCAGAAGCTGGGTGACGATACTTGGCGGCAGCCGTATGCCTGAGGAAGTTCAGAAAGCGATGGCTGAAGCGGCCAATACGTTCATTGATTTCCACGAGTTAAATAAGCGCGCTGGTGAAGTAATAGCGCAGTACACCGGAGCAGAGGCCGGACTTGTCGTCGCGGGGGCGTCAGCTGGGCTTCTAGTGCAAGCGGCGGCCGTAATGGCAGGTTCAGACCCAGAACGGATTTTGCAGCTGCCAGATACGACCGGAATGAAAGATGAAATTCTTATATTCGAAAATCATCGTTTCGGATTCGAGATTTGCTACCGAACCGCTGGAGCGACGTTAATAGAATGGGGCAAAGGCGAAGGCTCTCTTGCCGAGCAACTAACCGCGGCTATCAATGAAAAAACTGCAGCAATCGCTTATGTATTCAGCCCGTGGATGTCGTGCGATTTATCGCTAAGAGAAGTCGTTGCCATTGCCCATGCGCGTGATGTTCCGGTAATCGTCGATGGCGCTGCAATGCTACCGCCCGCCGATAATCTAACTCGATACATTGCCGACGGCGCTGATCTCGTAACTTTCTCAGGTGGGAAGGGTCTTCGCGGGCCACAGTCCACAGGCATTCTTGCCGGCAGGGCCGATCTCGTTGAAGCCTCTCGATTGAACATGTCTCCTCACGCCTCAGTTGGCAGAGGATCGAAAGTTGCTAAAGAGGAAATTGCCGCGGTTCTTGCGGCGTTGAATCGATTCGTGTCGATGGATCACGAGGCTGAATGGGCGACATGGCGAGGCTGGTCAGAATCTATTACCGCCGTTGGTAAGGGAATCAAAGGCTTGCGCCCGGTAATCGAAGACGGCGACCCTAATCGACAAGGTCCCACTGCCGTTTTCTATTTTGAAGAAGACTGGGACGGACCTTCATCAAAGGAAATTCAGGATGCGCTATCGGCAGGCGACCCGTCTATCCACGTGGGCGTTGGAAGCTACGGAGACGAATTGTACATCAGCCCAGTAGCTCTCGAACCGGGCGAGTCAGAACTAGTCGCTGAAGCACTTCGTAAGCAGTTCACATAATCTAGAAAAAGAAGTCCAACCGTAGCGTAGCGTTCGCAAAACCCAACACAGAACGATATTGAGGAATAGTGATGGTCGTAGACAGAAATTACCGCTGTAGTGTCACCAAGCCAGACGATTTTGACGAGTTTTGGAACGGTGTGATGGAAGACGTAAATTCCATCGACTTAGACCCCAGCATGGAAATCGACCCACTTCGTTCGAACGACGAAGTCGACGTTTACCAGGTGTTCTACAACAGTCTGGATCACGTGCGAATCTCCGCATGGTATTCACTGCCAAAATGTGTGACTGGCAAATTACCAGCGATGATCCAGCTGCCCGGCTATCAAAGTGACCCACCAATAGCCCGTGAATGGGCTACCAAGGGGTACGCCTGCATTTCTGTTAACCCGCGCGGAAAAGTCCGAAGCAGATCGCAATTCGATCCCGGCTACCCCGGCCTGCTCACGTATGGAATAGTAGATCGTAATTCGTACACGTATCGAGGGTTTTACGTAGACGCTTGGCGAGCGGTTGATTTTCTTCTTGGACGACCTGAAGTCGATGGCGACCGGATCGGAGCGGTCGGAGGCAGTCAGGGTGGCGGATTAGCGATAACAATTGCGGCAATGCGGAAAGAAATAACTGCAGCGTCTATCAGCGCGCCTTATCTCTGCGGCTACATGGACGCTATCGAATTAACCCACGCATACCCGTTCCATGAAATCAATGATTATCTGCATAGATACCCGGAACGTAGAGCCGATGTCGAGCACACAATCGCTTACTTCGACGGCATCTCATTCGCCGACAAAATCAAGTGCCCTGTCATAGTCAATATCGGGCTTCAAGACAACGTCGTTCCACCAGAAACGGGCTACGCCGTGTTCGCTGCAATATCGAGCGATAACAAGAAATTCTATGAGTACGACGGGCACGGGCACGACGCTGGAAAATACATCCACAGTGCCATCGTCGATGAATTTTTTGCAACCCATTTGAAAAAGGGAAACTGAAATATGCCGAACCAATCACCCACCGGTTTTGAACAGTTTTGGAACGATATCGACAAAGACCTCGCAAGTACTCCGATCGCACCTGAAATCGAGCACATTCCGATGCGTTCAACTGAAGGCGTAGATTTGTACGGGGTACGCCTTACGAGCGTTGGTCCTTATCGACTATTCGCGTATCTGAGCATCCCTAAAGGGCCGGGGCCGTTTCCAGCGATCTACTACGTTCCCAAGAACGGCAGTGTTCACGAAATTATTCCGCAAGGAACCGCTACCGGAATTCGTGAACGATACCTGACCTTTTCAATCGCTAGCCGCGGTATGAGAAATTCGGATCGGCCTTATGCAGCAATGTTTCCTGGACAGTTAACTGATGGCCTCGAAACTTCCGACTCGTACGTCTATCGAGGAATCGCCGCCGACGCTTTGCGGGGGCTTGAGTACCTCGTAACCAGACCAGAAGTAGACAAGTCCAGAATCGTGGCGTGGGGCAATGATAATGCACTACTCGCTGCCGCACGACGAAGCGAAATTACGCATGCCGTGTCGACGCCCGCTTATCTGCTCGACACCGTGGAACATGCGGTAAAAACCTCATCGTATCCCCTAGCTGAATTCAGCGACTATCTACGGCTGTACCCGGAACGAACAGACGAGGTAAAAGCGACATTAGCGATGTACAACTTGCGATGGCATGCATCGTCGATAAATACTGAGACACTTTTGAGAGCAAATCACGAAGGCGGTATCTACAGTCCTAAGGTACTCGCCAATCTCGAAAAAAATATTTCCGGAAATGTGACCGTCCATGAATCAGAGCAATCAAGTTTCAAGGACGGGCTGTTCGCCGAGAAGTGGCTGACGCAAAAACTAATCGGACCCAATGCAACACCGATCGTTCCCGAGCACTGGCAAAGCTACGTGTGAGAATTTCAGCACTCGTAGCCGCTGCCAACACGTATCAACGCCGGCAGATTGTTTTGTCATCCTGAACACATAAATAACCTGTTTAGATTCGTGTCAGACCTGACACTTAAATGACATTTTCGAGAGAAAAGCCAATACCTACATTCTTCAATCGGCGGGTGGCTCAGGCTTCAGGGAGAAATCACCGCTCTCCATAAATACCAGGCAACATAATTCCAAAAACGTCCACTAAATATGAGCTGATAATTTGGTCACTAGAGTCGACCATATGTCTGTGAATCTCATTTTTCAAGTCCTGCCGCTTTGCTCAATCTCCAGCCCTACTCTCCCCCGTCTCCACCAAGAACACAGAGAAGTCTCTGACCTCTCGATTCTGAGGGCAGGGCTTTTTCTTTTCCGGTTTGTCGATAACGCCTGTCATTGAGAAACCGATTTCACCACGTTATTGAAATGAAAATAATTTCAGTCTTGGCTGTAAACGAACTCTAAACCATCCAAGTCAATACTTGGAATCTCATCAAGGTCTTCCCAATAGTCTTGAGAATGGTGCCATTCTGGCTTAGCTCCAGTTTTTGGGAGAAAAGGTAGTGCACGGATCAGATAGCTCGGATTGAAGTTCTCTGGATCTTGCCAAGGCAGAAGTTCCATATCTTCATCCTCAGACCGCAGCTTCACTTCAACGCGCTTAGCATCTTTACTATCCATATGGGTCAACAAGCGACATACGAAATCTGACAATAAATCCGAGCGCACGGTCCAACTTCCACGGAAGTAGCCAAATACCCAGAGTAAGTTTGGGACGCCCGTAAACATCATTCCTCTATAAGTAATGGTGTCCGAAAAAACAAGAGGTTTTTCATCAATTAAAAAATCTATATCACCCAAGACATTCATATTGAATCCTGTAGCGACGACAACAATATCTGCATTGAGAACGCCTCCAGATTTCAGAATCACCCCACTCTCTGTAAATGTCTCAATCTCATCTGTCAGTACAGAAACTTGCCCTGCCTTAATACTGTGGAAGAAATCTCCATCAGGGACAAATGCGACTCGCTGACGCCACACTCGGTAGTCTGGCGTAAAGTGGGTATTAATATCGTAATCAGGGCCCAGAATATCTCTGACGCCACCGAGAAGCTCTTCTTTCACTTCCTCGGGTTCTTCAAATGTACGTCTCATGAAAATTGCAGTATCGCGAAGTACCTTGCGGCGAACAATTTCGTGTATCCACGCATCATCTACTTCGAGCTCACGCAGGGTCTCAGCCAAGTCATCGCGATTTCGACCAGTACCATAGTAGATTGGAGACCTCTGAACCAAAGTTACGTGCGCACAGCTATCTGCTATTGCGGGTATTAGAGTCGCTGAAGAGGCACCAGAGCCAATTACGATAACTTTCTTGTCGGCGTAATCCAGATCCATGGGCCAGGTTTCCGTGTGCACCAACTGACCCTGAAATTTATTCATTCCAGACCATTCAGGAGTGAATCCTTCTGAATGGCGGTAATACCCTTGGCACATCCACAAAAATTTTGCTGCGAAATAATGAGTGTCCTCGGTGTCGGTTCCAGCGGCTTCAATTAACCACTTGTTATCTTCACTCGACCACTTTGCGGATGTGATTTTATGGTTGTAACGAATATGGCTACTAAGGTCATTCTCATCAATGACTTCGCCCATGTATTTAAGAATTTCCTCGGCTGTCGCAATCGGCGGACCAGTCCATGGTTTAAATCGATAGCCATACGTATGCAGATCACTGTCTGAGCGGATACCAGGGTAATTATGTGACCACCACGTACCTCCAAAATGATCCTGACTTTCTAAGACTACAAAGCTCGAATCAGGGCGCTGTCTGCTGAGGTGATACGCGGCCCCTACTCCAGCGACTCCAGCACCTACGACCAGTACATCGAATTCTTCTATGCTGGTTCGATTGATCTTCTCGGAGGCGGATGTAGTTGTCATTCTCTGGGCCAATCTAACTGGTGGCTTGCGGTTATACCGCAACCCAAGTCGTCCATATCAACATTCTATCGGAGAAAAAGCTAACCTTTTCAAGCGTCAATTATTGTATTAATACGCCTGTCCCGAATCATTTCCGAGACCGGATCTTGCTCGACGAATCAGGGTGGGCACACGACAACCCAAACCTTCCCCTCTCCACCAACCACCTAATATTAAAGCCCTGTTCGCTCAATCTACCTACGAGCGAATAGGGCTATTTGGTTATAGTCTATCTAGGTAAATATCATGTTCCGAAGGATAAACCGGTGTCGGTTCTGTCAGAACTCAGCAATAGGTAAGCGACCTGAATAAATACTTTGTCGGTGCACACTTGTCCATTGGCGCCGTAATGATTGATGAATTTAGTCATGCTGGGCAACCTGATGCGTAAAGCGACAGACACTCAATCGGTGCAACCAAATTCACTTGTAGAGATAGCGTATCGCCAGAAGTTGGCATTGATTGGCGCCCTAGCTGTGACGCTGATTGTCACGTCATCAAGTCAGACAGTTGTGGCTACAGCTTCGCAGAACATCGTTGCAGACATTGGTGGGTTTGAGCTATTCACGTGGATGTTTGCAGGTTTTTCCTTGACGTCGGCGGTCGCTGTTCCTATTGTTGGCAAGCTTGCCGATATGCACGGAACACGGCCTGTGATTATCTTTTCGCTCACCCTTTTTATCGTTTCTTCTACCGTTGGTGGATTCGTGAATTCAATGGAGCAAATGATAGTTGTGCGGGCATTCCAAGGGCTCGGATTCGCTGGTGTTCTAAGTAGTGTGTGGGTCACAACCGCAACAATGTGGGCGCCCAGAGACAGGGCGAAATGGCTCGGAGTACTTTCGGGGGCTTTCACGCTGTCTGGAGTAGCGGGACCAATACTCGGTGGCTTCGTTTCGGACGAGATCAGCTGGCGGTGGCTATTCTGGTTTAATCTTCCTGTAGGAACGGCAGCTCTGTGGTTTTTACTACGCATCTTCCCGAAAATTGAACGTGAGCATCGATCTAGGCGCCTAGACATTGCTGGCGGACTGACATTTGGATTATTCGCCACTTCTGCCCTATTTGCAGTATCACTCGGCGGTGACAAATACGCCTGGGATTCACCGGTTATTATCGGTTTGTTTCTGTTCGCTTCGCTGAGCATCGGCTTGTTCGTACGAGCCGAGTTGCGGGCCGAAGACCCAGTATTACCGCCAGCATTGTTCCGACATCGTATTTTTGCCGGTGCCATGGCCGCTTCACTGACAATTACGATCAGTTTCGTTGTAACAACAGTGTTCGTTCCGCTACTCGTCATCGGTGCGAAAGGAGAGTCTGCAACAACATCGGCATTTCCTCTCATGGCAGAAGCTCTGGGCATAGCAATCGGAGCAAACCTCGCAGGGCAGGTCTTATCGAGATTTGGCTACGCCCGGGAGCTTGCCGCAACCGGTCTAGTTTTGACAGCGGTAATACTCTGGTCGATTGGGACGATAGGTGCCGATATTAGTCTCAATCAGCTAGCGATCATGTCACTGGCAATGGGCATTGGGATCGCACTAGCGTTCACTTCATTTACAGTCCAAGTGCAAAACTCTATGCCTGAGAACGTGCTCGGAGTGGTTACCACAAGCATGCAGTTCGCAAGAACGTTCAGTATGGCTACAAGCAGCGCTATTTTGGGAGCGATCTTACTCGCTGGAATAGGCTTAATTAATGTTGATGACCCGAGACCACAAGATGTGATCAAGAATCCTGAAATAGTCGTTGCCGAAGAGCGTCTTGCTGAGGTGCGATTCGACTATCTAGCTGACCCGAATTTGGGTGAATCTGCCTTCGACCATGATCTGTCTGAAACAAGGGAGAAGATAGGTCACGCCCTCTCAAACGTGTTCCGAGTGGCAGCTATTGGAAGTGCTATTGGTGTACTACTTGCCTTCTATACTTTCAGTGACATGCGAAAAGAAGAAACTGATTGATATTTTTATATTTCATATCACCTTGACTTAGGTGGGCCGGCAGGCAAAAGCATGGTATTAATGACTAATGGACCGTCGCAAACTGTAAAAATTACTGGCCGTACATAAGCAGTAAAGATTCGAAAACATTGAATTCTCAGTGCGCTTTTCTGGTTATAAATAAGTGAACTGAGAAACTACATAATAGTGATGGGGCCATGTAGCCGGTAAATCTCATGAAGCCACCGTAGATAGATATAAAAATGGTGAAAATAACTGTCTATTCGTCAAACATGTGTGGAGCTTGCGAGATGGTGAAAGCCTTTCTTGAACTTCGCAATGTTGAGTTCATCGAAAAGAATGTTTCGACCGATGTTGATGGTCGCGCCGAACTAATTGCGATGGGGTTCGACTCTACGCCGGTCACAGTTATAGGAAAACAAAAACTAACAGGATTCGATACGGTCTCATTAGATGCTGCAATTTTAGAGTTAGAAAATGCCTGATTTAATAGAAAAGAATTTTAATGGTTGAAAGTACCTCCGATACTAGCGTAGATTTTGTACTCGAGCAGATACAGACGATGGTAGCGTCAGAGGGTGGCACTCTTGGAACTCCGTCGCTCGTTGGTAGTACGCTGAAGATCAATTACACCCCTGGAGTAAATGAAGAGTGCCCTGAATGTGTGCCAACTCTTGAAATGGTCATTCAATTTTTGACAGCTTCAATCGGTATTCATGCCCCTCACATAACCAATATCGAAGTTACTTGATCTCGCGTCGGCGAAATCGGCATGATAGAACCACTTGGCCGGCCTTCCCCTAAACCGGTGTTCGTGACAAGATTCATCCGTTAATATCACGGGTTATCTTTTGTAAGAACTCAGGGCTCACTTGGTGATTTGGTCAACCTGAATACATGATCGCCCTCTGTCGAAAGGATGAGGCCTGTTCGCGTTTCACACTATCTTGTGAATGAGTGCTAAGATCAATTCGTAATTATGAATATTTATTCGTTATACATTTGCTGTTGTACCGGTCGCTAAGCTGCTCGGTCTTTTTTGTGCGTCAAAATTTCAACCCTGCCAAAGTAATTCGGCAGGGTTTTTTTAGGGAGAAAAACTATGAGTGATTACAGATTTGAGACTCTACAACTGCATGCAGGTCACGATGCAGATTCAGCCACGAACGCACGAGCAGTTCCGATTTACCAGACGTCTTCATTCGTTTTTAACAATGCAGAACATGGTGCTAATCTCTTTGGTTTAGCCGAGTTCGGGAATATCTATACTAGGATAATGAACCCGACCACTGATGTATTCGAAAAACGTGCGGCGGCACTTGAAGGTGGAACGGCAGGATTAGCGACCGCTTCAGGACAGTCAGCTCAGTTCATTGCCATCACAAATATGATGCAGGCCGGCGATAATCTTGTTTCGTCACCTTATCTGTACGGCGGAACATGGAATCAGTTCAAAGTTCAGTTCCCTCGTCTTGGCATAACTGCAAAATTTGCAGCTGACGACACAGCTGAAGAATTTGAAAAACTTATTGATGAAAATACCAAAGCGATCTATCTTGAATCGATGGGTAACCCTCGATTCAACGTTCCAGATTTCGAAAAGGTCGCTGCGGTCGCCAAAAAGCATAATATTCCGTTTGTAGTCGACAATACGCTGGGTGCCTGTGGTGCTTTGATTAGACCTATCGACCACGGTGCCGACGTTGTAGTCCAGAGTGCTACTAAGTGGATTGGTGGACACGGAACTACCATCGGTGGCGTGATCATTGATGCAGGTACATTCGATTGGGGCAACGGTAAATTCCCACTGTTCTCAGAGCCAAGTGACGCTTATCACGGGCTTGTGCACTGGGGTGCATTCGGATTCGGTAGTGACATCTGCAACATGCTCGGTGTCCCTGAAGGTCGAAACGTAGCATTCGCGATGCGAGCCCGACTGGAAGGTTTACGTGACTGGGGCCCATCACAGTCGCCATTCAACTCATTCTTGTTGATACAGGGGCTCGAGACCCTAAGCTTGCGTGTTGAACGACACACAGCTAACGCCCTCGAACTTGCCACTTGGCTTGAGTCTCACGCCAATGTCAAATCAGTGAGCTATCCGGGTCTGAAGTCCAGCCCGTACAACGAACTCGCCAGCAAATACACGCTGCGGGGTACCGGTGCAATGCTGAATTTTGAACTAAAAGGTGGACATGAAGATGCAGTCACATTCATCGACAGTTTGAAGCTAGCAAGCCACCTAGCCAACGTTGGCGACGCGAAGACGCTTGTGATTCATCCTTCGTCGACCACTCACCAGCAGCTGAGCGAAGAAGACCAATTGTCCTCTGGGGTAACGCCGACAATGGTTCGTGTGTCGGTTGGCCTTGAGCACATAGAAGACATCAAGAATGACTTCCAGTCTGCCTTCGACGTCATAGGCTAGAAAATAGAAACATCAACGCCGATTACGGACGATTATTTTCGTTCGTGATCGGCGAATTTCCCAATGACTTTAATTCTTCCAACCAATTATCACGCGATTCCTCAGATCGAACAGAATCGCGTGAACTGGGTTCCCGTTCCACAGGCTGAAAAGCAGGATATTCGTCCGCTTCGGATCGGTATCATGAACATCATGCCGTTGGGAGAGCAATACGAAATCAACTTACTGTTGCCACTCGGATTGTCAGTACTTCAGATAGAACCTATATGGATACGTCTGGACTCCCATCAGTACAAAACTTGGGAACGGGGTCATCTCGACGATCACTACGTGAGTTATGCGGAAGCAACCAAAGATTCTCCTTTAGATGGCTTGATCATTACTGGTGCTCCGGTTGAACATCTCAAATTCGAAGAGGTCGCCTATTGGAACGAGTTCTCCGAAATCGCAAAGCATGCCCGAGAGAACACACCAAGCACTCTAGGTATCTGTTGGGGAGCGTTCGCTCTTGCGTACTTGGAGGGCATTAGTAAGATCGATTTCGAACAAAAACTATTTGGTGTATTCGAACTGAACAATCTCGACCAAGAGCACTACATTATGGGTGCTATGGACGACGCATTCCTTTCACCACAAAGTCGTATGGCTGGCATGTCAGATGATGAACTTCTCCAAGCAAGAGACAGAGGAAAAATAAATCTTCTAGCGCACGGACCCGAATCGGGTTATTCGATCTTTGAGACAACCGATCGAAGGGTTTTGATGCACCAAGGGCACCCGGAGTACAGTTCCAGTCGACTGGCGTACGAAGTTACCAGAGATGCCGACGATACATCGGTCTCACTTGTGAAAAATTTCGACCCAGCGAACCCTGTCAACCGATGGCGAATGCATCGGAACACGTTCTTTCACCAATGGCTCCGTTACTGCTACACACATATCAGTATGGGTTCCGGTGGCTAATTGGGTGAGGACGGTCATGTCAGTAGAAAGTCAACTATCCGAGCGAGGACCACTGTGTTCTCTTGAAAGTTGACTTAGACAGGAAGCACGGGATCGACATGATCAGATCTCCTCAGTAAAAGATGAATGACGGTATTCTTCTCGATGTTGAGTTCTTACAGAACCAACCCCACTGACATTGGCTATTAGCCAAGAGCCATCAAACCAAGCGGAATCCTGAACCGGCCCACCCAATCCCTCGATCCGCTCACATCATCATGGGGTTAAATGTAGTATCCCAACTGCCGGTAATATTTGGCAGCCTAAAAATCCAAAAGCGAGCCGTAGATGGAGCAGCCAAATCCCAGATACCTTAGTCGATAAATCACCTGAATCTCAAGGTGTATTTGGACTCGGTAGAATTTATCGTGGTTGGTACATCATTGGGGTATCAGCATTGTCCATCGGCGCGGTGTTAGGAACCGTACAATTCGCCTTCGGTTTTTTCATCGAACCCCTTGAAGAAGAGTTCGGATGGACCAGAACCCAAGTCAACGTATCGCTAAGTATTGGGGTTGTGACCAGTTTCCTGTCGCCGGTCGTAGGCAATCTGATGGATCGATTTGGCGCAAGGTGGACGATGGCTGTATCGATTGTTCTGGTTGCAAGCGCATTCCTTTTACGATCAGTGATGACCGAGCTTTGGCATTTCTATCTCTTCAGCGGAATCATGTTCGCTGGTACGCCCGGTGCGACCATGATGCCAGCAGGTCGGCTCGTTCTCACATGGTTCCCTAAGGCCCGTGGTCGGATGATGGGGATCGTGACCTCAGGCAACAACATCGGAAGTGGTCTGGCTGTTCCAATCATCGCCGGTCTGATCGGGTTTGTCGGCTGGAGGTGGACCTGGGCGCTTATGGGTATCGCTTTGATCGGCATGGCTATGCTTGTGTTATTGGTCATTCGCGACGATTCTGACGATGTGACCAAAGAACGATGTAAGCGGTGGTCTCCTAAATATTCAGATGACGATGGAACTGCCGGCCTGAATAGCGGTATGACTGTCTCGGCGGCAGTACGGACTTCAACGTTCTGGTTTTTGGTGATCGGAATGACTCTTCAACAGTTCATTCGAACTGGGGTTGTGAGTCAGATGGTACCCCACCTTGAGCAAGTCGGATTCTCACGGGCAGTTGCTGCGACGATGATGATAGTTTTGGCGATATTTGCAGCTTCAAGCAAGTTGATATTCGGTCGACTCAGCGAATCGATCACAGCTCGAATATCGTTCATCGTAATCATGATTCTTCAGGGGATAGGGCTTTCGGTTCTACTCCTATCAGATGGTTCTGCGATCACTTGGGGTGCAATTGTCGTGTTTGGATTAGGCATGGGTGGTGTGGGTGCGTTAACGCCGCTGGTCATATTCGATATGTTTGGACTCAAACAATTCGGTAGCATCATGGGCCTGACTCGAATGTCTATCGCCATACCGATTTTCTTTGGTCCCATATTTGCCGGAATGATCTTCGACTCGAAGGGTAAGTACGACCTGATGTTCGTTGTTACCATTGGGTTTCTAGTCGTTTCGATAGGAAGCTTTATGCTGGCAAAACCTCCAAATAGCGATAGTAACGCCACAGAGACGGTTAACAAATAGACTCATTGCTAGCGATGAGCGCTCCGATCGGCATCGGCATCGGCAGCGTCAGCAGTGCCATGTGCATGCGATTCGTGTGAATGCGAATGCTTAGCAATTTCCAGCTGCCGACTGTGCCGTCCTAACGAACGAGATACAAATGCAGCTAGTTCGACGGCAATCAACAAGATAATTGCAGTGAGAACTACTGTTCCACCGGGTGCAATATCTGCGTAATAGGCGATTATCATTCCGACTACTGCCACGAATATGCCGACCAGTGAAGATGCGACAACAGTTCGAGTCAGGCCTTTTGTGATTCTAAGACTTACAAGAACAGGAATTACAATGAGAGCCCCTACAAGAAGTACACCAACCACTCGCATCGAGACCGTTATCGTGGCCCCAGTGAGCACGGCCAGACCGAGATTTAGTAAATGAACCCGCACGCCGTTAATTCGGGCCAGATCTGGATCGAACGCAATTTGGGCCAATTCTGAGCTGAGAATCAGCATGAACACGGTGATCACGACCGCTAGTGAAGCCATCCACCAAAGATCGGTCTGAGTGACCGTGAGTACGCTCCCGAACAAGTACGAAAACAGAGTGCTATTAAAACCATCTGCGATACTTATTAGAACAACTGCGAGGGCAAGCGCACCGTAGAGAAATACAGCAAGTGCCGCGTCGCCAGGCAGTAAGCGTCGCATTCGCAACTCTTCGATTGATACTGCCGCAGTTGTCGTTGCGACTAATGCGACCACAGGTGCGAACGTCTTTGTGAGCAGCGCAATCGCAACCCCGGCGAGTGCGACGTGCGAGAGAGTATCGGCGATAAGCGACAGTCGTCTTAGCACAAGGAAAACACCGAACGCAGGAGCCGTTGCTCCGACCAATACTGCAGCGAGTATCGCTCTGTTCATAAATTCGTACTGAAAAATCTCTGACAAATGGCTACCTGTGTGTGTGTTCTTCGTCGTGCATCAGTACGTCCACAGGAAAGCCATATAGCCCCGACAGTGCCTGCGCATCAAGTTGGTGCACTGGTCCGTGAAAGACGATGTCTCTATTAATACAGGCACATGTGGTCGCCTCACGCATGACAGCTCCGATGTCGTGGGACACCATCACGATCGTGATTCCGAGCTCTCTGTTCAAACGCCTGACCATCGTGTGGAACTGCTCTTCACCGGCAGCATCGACACCGGCGACCGGTTCGTCCATCACGAGCAGATCAGGCTGACGCACTAACGAACGGGCTATCAACATGCGCTGCTGCTGCCCAACAGAGAGGTCCGAGACCCGCCGGGACGCAAGATGTGAAATGCCTGCCAAATCCATGGATTCTTCTACTCGATTCGATCTCTTTCGCTTGAATATAGAGAGCGGGTTGAATCCGGTGTAGGAGCCGAAGTTAACAATTTCTCTAACGGATGCAGGGAATCTAGACTCTGTCGCCTGAGTTCTTTGTGGCACATATCCAATTTTGTGCCAATCAGTAAACGTCTCTGCAGGTTCCCCGAATAAAAGAACCTGACCAGAAGTAGGTTTCAAAAGACCAAGAGCGAGTTTCATCAACGTTGTCTTGCCTGAACCGTTTGGTCCGAGGATCGCAGCGAATTCACCGGGAGTGATCGAGAAATTGATATCCCGCACCACCGGGACGGAGTCATAGCTAAACCAAGTTTCTGCGAAACGGATCGGAATCTGCTCCGCTCGTAAAACTTTGCCTTCATGGCTGATCAAGTTTTGAGGTTCAGATTTATTTTCAATCTGGGTAGAAATAGTTCCAGTTGGTTCATTTTCTGACAAATTACCCACCGGCATTAGCCTCAGATAAACATTGATCGCAAGTGATGAATATTTCAATGCGATGACCAACTATTTTGCCGCCAATCTCTTTACCCAGTGAACGCATCACACGCTCAACTGTTGAATGGCGAAACTCGCCGACGGCACCGCATTTTGAACAGATAGTGTGGTGATGATGTTCAACACGGGCGACACTGTACATCGGTGCACTATCGAGGATGGCTAGTTTGCACAATGCCCCAGCATCGACAAGATGGCGAATCGTTCGATAGACCGTCGCCCTGCCCACTTCTGGCAAATCACGGCAGAGTTGCTCGGCGGTGAACGCGTCGTTGGCACTATCAATACGCGTCAATACTGCCGATCTCGCTGATGTTTTACGAAGGCCTTTGTCTTGAAGCGCAGTGAACAAATCTACTTCGAGCGAATTCGCTATGTCAGACATCAGGAAATACCGTCGCCTTATTGATACTTGATCTCGATTAGAATTGACTCGACCAGTATACAGCGAGTGAGATATTGTCGGATATTTGAGGAACCTATCCAGGTATTTTCGTGACGTAGGTACCGGATTCGAACCATGTAATGGCAACAACGATGACACCGATTATAAGAATCCCTGCCACCATCCTAGAAGCCGGTTGATCTGCCGTTCTAAGTGCCATTCGTGGCGTTTCAAAGTTGATCGGAGTTTCCACAGCAAACAGTCGTTCACGCGGTGCGATCAGTAGCGCGACGATTGCTCCGGCAATTAGGCCACCAAAGTGGGCCGCATTGTCGATGCCTGAAGAGGCGAGTCCCATCACAACGTTTATGCCTACGATGACACCGATCGAAGTCAGTTGCTGACGCCCCATTTGGCCTAACAGACGCCTATTCAGCAACAAATAAACTCCGAAGCCACCAAGAATCCCAAAAACAGCTCCGCTGGCACCAACGCCGGGATTGGGACCAGCGAGAAAACTAACCGCATTACCCATAACTCCGGATGTCAGGTAAATGACTATGAAATTCCGGGTCCCAAACGTTCGTTCAACCATCGAGCCGAAAATGATCAGCCCGAACATGTTCGTGAGCATGTGAAAAAAACCGACGTGCAAGAATATCGGCATAAATAGTCGCCAATACTCTCCGTCAGCGATATATGGACCGTATTTTGCACCCAAATCGACTAAGTTCTGAGTGCTAGGGCCACCTTTGACCGAGACCCACAGAAAAAAAAGTATGTTGATAGCGGCAATCGCACTAGTGGCTGGAGAGCCACTGATACTTGACGTAAAACTCTGCTGTGAACCTGAGGCCTGTCTCAATGTTGGAAACTTTCACGTGCAATAGTGGTATTAATTCCGGTAGTAATGCCATAGCGCTATGCCTATGAGCAATTTTTTCCTCTACGTCGAGTCACCGTATACTCTCGTACTCGCACTTATTGTGACTGTCACCGTAGTCCGATCCAAACAGCCTACATTGTTAAGAAATTGAACGGACTAGCGAAAACACGAATTCTTGTTATCGGCGACGTGTACTTCGCAGAAGATCGTGTTTTGAAATCGAGTGACTGAAAAGGCTTTCAGCGGATTCAATTCTGGCTGATTTGGTTCATCCGTCGACGAGTGTCATGGACCCAGAAATCAAGCAACCAAGACGGGTCGTTTTGATGACAGGTCACACAAATCCGGTCATTCCAAATGCCTATGTCGGTCATAGGCATTTGGAATGACCATGAGTGCGTTCTCTCAGATAACGATTAAAAGGCGCTAACTGCATAGTTAGTCACATCATTGCCACTGAACCAAGCAAAGACGATCAGTTGGCCTGAACGATGTCCAGCTCAGGCATCTCTTTTAGAATTCCACGTTCGACGGCCATCCCAAACAGCTTGTTTAGCGCCTCTCGACCTTCTTCGCCCATGTCTACAGTATCTTCGTTAACGTACATCCTGACGAATTTTTTTCCGTCTTCGGGATCGATCCCTCGGCCAAAACCAAGGGCGTACTCAAGCGCATCGTCTTCGTGAGCACGCGCGTAGTTGATGCTCGCTAGAGAAGCATCTGCGATTGTCTGGGCTAACTCATTGCCAATATGTCGGCTAACGAGGTCGAGACCGAGTGGAATGGGAAGAGCTGTCGCTTCAAACCACTTCTCGCCGAGACTCATCACTCCTTGAAAGCCTAGCTTTTCGTAAAGAATTTGTCCTTCGTGAAGAAGTATTCCAACATCGGCTCGACCTTCTTGGACGGCGGGACCGACGTCATCGAAGTCTACGAATACCGGCTCGCAGTTTTTTGGACCAAAAATCTGAAATAGTAGCCATGAAGTAGTAAATCGACCTGGCACGGCAACACGTTTACCTTCGAGTTCGGTTTCTGTCATCGGGTCGACAGACACAACCATTGGACCGTAGTTGCGCCCAATGGAAGAGCCGCAAGACATGATTCGATAATGCTCAGCTACGTCAGGGTATCTAGCGGCTGAAATAGCTGTAACAAGGAGCTCCCCCGTAGCAGCAAGTACATTGAGCGATTCGATATCTTCCATGTGGTGGGCAATCGAGTAACCCGGAATCTCTATGTACTTCTTTTCCATTGCATAGAACATAAATGCGTCATCCGCGTCAGGGCTGTGGCCAAAGATGATTTTTTTATCGTTGATAGTCATGGTATTTCGAATACTCTCGGGAATTTGATCGTTATTTGGTTATCGCTAGTTCAGCACCTGAACCTTCAACAAGTTCGTAATTCGTGAGTCTCTGAATTGGAGAATAACCAGCTTCTGTGATCATTTCTCTAACTTCATCTTCAGTGGTTCGATTGTAAAAACCGGCCGCCAACATCACGTTTTCGTCGAAAAGGGTTCCACCGAAATCGTCGGCACCGAAGCGCAGCGCAATTTGGCCTGTCTTTTTACCTTCAGAGAACCACGAAGCCTGAATATGCGGAATATTGTCGAGCATGATCCGAGAGAGCGCTATGATTCTCAGGTACTGATTAGGTCCCGCTTCATCGCCGACAAACTTGGCGAGAGCCGTGTTGTCCTTTTTGTACGACCACGGAATGAACGCCGTAAATCCTCCATCGTTTCCGTTCTTCAAAGCGAGATCTTGAACGTTTCTAATATGTTCAAACGATTCGATGATGTGGTGCTCTTTTTCAACGTGACCGTACATCATCGTTGCGGTCGACTTCAGGCCGACCTTGTGGGCTGCCTCGTGAACTTTGGTCCACTGATCTACCGTGTCTTTTGGTTTGAACCTCGACACAGTGGCCTTTACTTCGTTTGAAAGGATCTCAGAACCGCCACCTGGCATAGAGCGCTGTCCTGCGTCATATAACGCTTGAAACACCTGTTCGTAGTTCAATTCCGAGACTTCGCTCATACGAACGATCTCAGGTGCCGACCAATAGTGAGGGGTCACATCTGGGAACCGTTTCTTGGTTTCAGCAACCATCTCGACATAATAATCGAGCTGAAGTTCAGAGTTCAGGCCACCCTGCATCAACACCGTCCTTACGCCGTTCTTGCGGGCTCGTTCAATCTTGTCCATGATCTGCTCAACTGTGTAGGTATATGCAGACGGGTCATTCGGATCAGTTCGGTAGAAGGCGCAGAACGAACAAAAGGCGTCACAGAGATTGGTGTAGTTAAGATTCGTGTCGACCACATAGGTGACGTCTTTGTTTGGGTTATGACGTTGACGCAATATTTCGGCTAACGGGGCTAGATCGAGAAGTTCGGCCTCCTGCATGAGCCAGAATCCCTCTTCCCCGGTTATTCGTTCGCCGGCATGAACTTTTTTCGTAATTTGCTGGAGCATATTGTTGATCTCATCGACGATCTAAATAGACGTCGAAATAGCCTTTTGTACTGAATATTCGGATGAGGTCGACATCGCTGGTCGCCACTCAGGTAGTTTGCTCAATCTCACTTTGAACTCGTGCTGTCCTTCGCGCTCATAAAGTCCAAGAAAATAAGTGAAATTTCGTACGTATGTCTCTACGTCAGATTCCGACATAGTTTCGTTCGCCCTGATGCGAACAATCTCATCAATCGAGTTCATTCCAGCCCTCGTTGATTCAATCAATACCTGTTCAAATTTTTCACGAACTTCTTTTTGAGTGTCAGTACGCACGACCCACTCGGCAAACACAAATGGCAATCCTGTAAGTGTTTTCCATGCCGAACCAAGGTCGTAGTAGTACGGGTACTCACCTAGAGCTAGTTTTTCCAGTGCGGGATCACCGATAATTAGGGTCGCATTATGAGCATCCGATATTTCTACAAATCGATGATTGCTAATGTTCCACAGATCTGCAAATAAAACTCGCAGTAGCTGAATCGAAGTAGCTGTATGAGTGGTCACCGCTATATTCGAGCCCGAGAGCTCTTCAACTGGGATATTCGAAAACAGGAACACGCTCAACGCTGCGCCGTCACATGCAACACCCATATCACCAAGCGACTGAACCTTTTCTCCCATACGCAGCACTTCTGCGATTGGAAGCGGACCAGCATGTAGTTCTCCACTTTCAAACGCAGCGGCCATAGCACGAGGCGGAAAGGCGATTAGCTCGCATGAGTCTGGGGAAAGTTTTCTGTAGAAAACCTCCGAGTTCAGATATGTCATGTGCCCTACTCTCAACTTGAGAAGATCAGGCTGATTAGTGGTCATAGACCTTGATCTCGTTGTACAGGGCGTCTCGTTCAACCGGAATACGTCTGGCATCTCGTATGGAAGAAGCCATGGACTCGCGTGCTTGACCCGCTGGAGATTCCGCGAGCGCAGCATGTGCGATTCTCTCTTTGCCGATCGTCCCATCAAGGTCGTTAGCACCAAAGTTCAAGCCAATACTTGCGGTGGCCGCACCGAGCATCACCCAATAGCTCTTGATGTATTTGATGTTGTCGAGCATTAGTCGAGCTGCGGCAATCATTTTCAGATCATCCATGGCAGGCGTGTGACGAGGTCGAAGTTTAGTCATACCCACTTGGTACTCAAGAGGAATGAATGCCAAGAATCCACCGGTTTCGTCTTGAATATTGCGAAGTCGTATCAGGTGTTCGATTCGCTCTTCAAACGACTCAATATGCCCGTAGAGCAAAGTGCAGTTCGTAGGAATATCCATACGGTGCGCTGTTTTATGGATCTCGGCCCATCGATCAGCATTCGCCTTACCGGGGAGGAGAATCTTGTGGACGCGTGACGAGAAGACTTCGGCTCCACCACCCGGCATCGACTGAAGTCCAGCTTCTTTCAAGATCGCCAATGATTCTTCTGGAGATACTTTCCATCTGCGCTGGAAGTAGTCGATTTCTGAAGCGGTGAAACCTTTTATTTGAACATGTGGGGCTTTTTCATGAATGGCCTTGACCATTTCGACGTAGTACTCGAACGGCCATGTCGGGTGGTGACCACCGACGATGTGAATTTCATGAATGTCGTCATCGACGTGATCGAGAATCTCATCTATCGACATTTCGTAAGCGTCTTTTTCGCCTGGCTTCTTGGCGAAGTCGCAGAATTTGCAACTGAGAACGCAAATGTTTGTTGGGTTCACGTGTCGATTTAGAACAAAGTAAACCTTGTCACCAGTGACTCGCTTTTTGGCGAAGTCGGCCATGCGGCCTACACCGGCGAGATCGTCAGTTGAAAGAAGTGTTACACCCTCCGAGCTCGAAAGCCGTTCGCTAGCTTGTACTTTGTCCCAAATTGGGAACAGACGTTTGTCCGAAAGATTTAGTTCGACCTTCAGATTCGGGTCGGCTACTTCCAGTATCGGGACCATTTCGCATCCACTTTCTTAACTACATCAGGATCCATAACCAGAGGTTTCTGGTAGCCCTGCTTCCAAGTTGCATCAATTCCCAGCACTCCTGAGTAAACAGGCGCCAGGCCTCTAAATTCGGTTCGTGAGAACATCACATCGAGTACGGCATCGAATCTCGTAAATATTCCCCATATCAAGTTCTCATCGTCATATATGTCGACATCGTCAGATACTGCAACGACGATCTTTACACTGCCAAGCAACGGGTTGTCGACCAGCTTTTGAATGATGTTTCGCCCGCCGGCGGCGGTCTGAACTACGAGCATCGTCTTGCCGACAAGCCTGTGCTTGCCGATTCCAGGAGCGAAAGCACTGATGTTTGCTGGTAGTGCAACCGCAGTTGGAGCGCCTTCTTCAAGACGACCGGTCGCATCCAATATCATCTTCGATCCCTTGTGCAGTGCTTCGCCTGTGAAATCCAACGTGTCGGCAGCTGTTCTTGCTATCAGGTGAAAATCCTGTTCAGGATCGAAGTTACGACGTATCGCCTGCATCACCTGACTGTAATTGCGAGGATTCACATCAGGGCCAACCAACACGAGGTTCTTAGTTAGCGACAATTGCCCCTCGCCCAACAAGCCAAGTGCAGTTTTGATTGGCTCACGTTGATATCGAGGATCTACCGACACGACCAACAAATTGTGGAAACCAGCTTCGTAATATGCCCACATGTCTTTCACTTCTTTGCGGATGATCCGCATAAGTGGTGTCAGAGCAAGTTGTGCAGCATCGCCTAGGTATCGATCTTCCTGTGGCGGTCGCCCCACAACTGTTGCCGGGAATATTGCGTTTTTACGGTGCGTCATCCGAGATATTTCGAATACTGGATGATCGGCGGCGTCAGAGTAGTGACCGAAGTGATCTCCGAACGGACCTTCAAGTCGACGTACACGGGGACGCAGTACGCCTTCGAATACGAACTCAGCGTGTGCAGGAACCTTCATATCGATAGTCTTAGCATTGGTCAGCGGGGTTCTCTGACCTCGGACGATACCCGAGAAAGCGACCTCATCTAGTCCTTCGGGCAGTGGCATGATCGCGGCAAGAATAAGAGAAGGGTCTCCGCCGACGGCAACTGCCATTTCTAGCGGTTTTCCCATCTTCTCAGCGATTTGATAGTGAAATCCACCGCCCTTCTGGATTTGCATGTGCATCCCAGTTGTACGCTCGTCGTACATCTGCATCCGGTACATACCCATGTTTCCGGCGCCGGTTTTAGGATCACGAGTCATGACTAGCGGCAGCGTGAAGAATCGTCCACCGTCTTCTGGCCAGCATTTCAAAATCGGCAGTTCATCGAGTTGAGGTTCTCTAACCACTTGCTGCGAAAGAGCGCGCCGTGTGTTCTTAGGACGAATCTTGAGTAATCGCCATGCGGTTTTACGGTTTCGCCATAATGAACCCAGATTAGGCGGATTCACATCTTCCATGAACTTGACTATGTCTTCCCCAAGAGCCTCGGCAGGTCGTCCAAGGGAAAGTTCGATTCTACGCAAACTCGCCATCGAGTTGATCACAAGTGGAACATTGGATCCTTTGACATTCTCAAACAACAATGCAGGAAGATTTTCTTTGACAGCGCGGGTCGCTATTTCGGTAATTTCCAGCTCTGGATCGACTTCCTCAGTTACTCGCTTGAGTTCGCCTTCTTTTTCAAGAAGTTTGAGGAATGATTGAAGATCAGTGAATGCCACTTATTGGATTCCTTCTTCGTTAGTCGAGTAAGAGGACAGATCAGGACCAAGCCACGGCTTCATGACAGAAGATTGAATGCCGAGTGAAGCTAATATTCGGCCAGCCACCATGTCGATGAGATCACTGATACTGGTCGGATTATGATAGAAACCGGGCGAAGCAGGGAGAATAACTCCGCCTGCCTCTGTGACAGAGGTCATATTACGTAGGTGAATCAGACTTACCGGCATTTCACGAGGAACCAAAACTAGTCGACGTCGTTCTTTCAAGCAAACATCGGCTGCTCGTTCAAGCAGACCATTTGAGATGCCGTGAGCAATTCGCCCGAGCGTTCCGCCGGAACAAGGTACAACAGCCATTCCGTCAACCGGGAATGAGCCCGACGCGATCGGTGAGGCGACGTCTTTGTGATGGTATAGCTCGAAATTACCTGCATATTCGCTAGCTTGAGCCCATTCGAGAACGGCGGGAGTGTCTGCCTCTGTCTTTCCGTTCAGCAGAAGTCCCTCTTCCACCTCGATGACTTTACGACCGGCGTCAGTGATTACTGCTTTCACTTCGTGACCGGCTAACAGCATCTGTTCTAGAACTCGCCGAGCGTAAGGCGCTCCGCTAGCGCCTGCAATTCCCACTACGTAAATACCCATTAGATAATCTCGCCAATCACTACGAACGTTCCGAATACAACGGCGATGACCCCGTTCATTGTGAAGAAGGCCATGTTCAGTTTCGATAAATCGCTGGAAGACACGAGCGATTGCTCGTAAGCAAGTAGCACTCCCGCGGCAAGAACTCCGATTGAATAGAGAGTACTTGCTTCTAGTACTACGCCAGCAACTGCCAGCAGGATCACTGTTGAAGCATGAAGTAGACGTGAAATTATCAGAGCATTAGGTATTCCAAATCTCGCTGGAATCGAGTGAAGCCCCTGCTCGCGATCTACTTTAAAGTCGGCAGTGGCATAAAGGACATCGAATCCAGCTACCCACGCCATTGATCCGATGCCAATCACTACGAAACCGAATGGCAACGTTCCTGTAAGTGCTAGAGACACCGCTGGGGGAACTATCAGGTATACAGCGCCCATTCCAAAGTGAGCCAGCCAAGTAAACCGTTTTAAATACGGATAGCCAATCATCACTGCCAATGGAATCGGAGCAAGCATCCATGTAATCGGATCAAGTTGCGATGTTGCTCCGCCAAAAATCAGTCCAGCGACAGCCATGTAGCCGATCATCGCCCGTCGACTGATCGTTCCAACCGGGATTGCCCGTGTTGCGGTTCGAGGGTTTCGAGCATCGATCTCCGCATCGATCAATCGATTAGCCGCCATACCAAACGTGCGCATACCGACCATCGCCACTAGAACCCACAACAGACCAGACCACGGGGGTGTTCCGCTGGCCGACAAAAACGCAGCAAGAATTGCGAATGGAAGCGCAAACACCGAGTGACCGAACTTGATCGATTCTAAAAACAACGCTAAACGTCGCCAGCCAGGGATCATTGATACAGTCGTATATTCATTCATCGATTAGCGTTCTTACGATTGTTCGATAGGTCCTTAATTTGAACTGAAGCCAACAATAGTCGTCTCAAATCAGATGCTGATTCTTTTGGGGTCGGACCATCAGAGAACAGCCAATGGACCACTGTTTCGTTGACGGCGCCTAACCAAACGCGTGCAGCCAAATCAGTGTTGATATCCGAAATCTGGCCATCTAATTTCGCTTGGTCAAGATTTTGGCTAATCACGATTGCGAATCGATCGAAGATTTCCGATCGTTTCGACTCAAAAGCATTGCCCATGCTGTAGCCCTGAGTCATCAATAACCGAGCGAGTCGTTTTTGTGCCGATAGCGCAGATAAAACTGCATCAAGCGCAGCTTCTGCAGATTCAAGCGGTGAATTGGCCCTCTCAGCGGCTTTTTCAGCGCGCTTGACCAATTTGTTCGCCAAGCGATCCATCACGGCGAAGAATAGGTCTTCCTTGCTTGGGAAATGGAAATAAAGCCCGCCCTTGGACATCGACGTTTTCTTGCCGATTTCGTCGACAAGAGCATCGTGATAACCATTATCTGAGAAGACTGCTTCAGCAGCTTCGAGAATTCGTTCTCGAGTTTGGGTTCGTTGCAGAGTTGAAGATTCTGACAATTGTATTGAGTCGTCTAGGGAGGCTGAAAACCGACTGGCCAGTCGGTTTGTAGTTGCTCAGTTTACCGCCGATAAGAAGCAGCAGCAATATCACTCACCGCAGATAACCATTTCAGGGTGGTTGTACCTTGACTGGGCGAGGAATAATCTTCTCCGTACAACGATGACTACTGATCTAACAAACATCCCCCCTGACTTTCGCATACTCGCCTCAGGCGTTCGCGGCCCCGAAGGGCCAGCTATCGATTCAGAGGGTCGGCTCCACTTGGTTAGTGCCGAAGATGGGGCGATATTTCGCATATCGACAGACGGCGATCTTAATGAGGTAGCTCACACCGGTGGACGCCCGAATGGGCTGGTGTTCAATTCCTCAGGCGATATGTTCGTAGCCGACGCAGCACTGAAAGCCGTTCTGAAAATCGATAACGCTGGCAACACTGAAGTCTTTGTCGAAGACTATGAAGGTACCAATTTTGGGGGACCGAACGATCTTTGCTTCCTTCCGAATGGTGATCTGCTGTTCACGGATCCAATTCGCCGTCCTCACCCCGATCCTGCAATCAGTCCTGTCTACCGAGTTACACCTGAAGGGAAAGTCAGCGCGTTCGCGAATGAATTGGCATACCCGAACGGTATAGCGGTATCTCCCGACGGCAATCATGTTTACGTTGCAGAAAGCCGCGCACAACGTCTAATTGCTTTCACCATCGATGTAACTGGCAAACTACTTGACCAAGTTTTGGTCCGCCGATTCAGAGAACCAGGTAATCCTGACGGTTTAGCAGTCGATGTTGACGGTAATATATTGCAATCACTCCCCGGTATTAGGGCGATAGCCTACCTGTCGGCATCCGGCGATTTAATAGATCTGTACCACGTTACAGATTGGGCTCCGGCGAACTTGGCTTTCGGCGGCGAAGATATGAAAACCGTTTACGTATGCGGCGCTGCCCAAAACTCGGTGTACGAATTCAGGCACCCAGTGGCTGGCGCACCGCTGTTATAACTGCGCTTCGCTATAGCTTGTGCGCTACGTACGTTTAAATTCCCGCTCGAGGTCGTTGATGTTGAGCTGAACCACGGTAGGTCGGCCATGGGGACATGTGTTCGGTCGCTGTACTTGCTCAAGTTGTCGAATCAGATCTTTGCATTCATCTATAGAAAGAATTTGCCCTGCCCTGACCGATGAATGACAAGCAATCGTTGCCAACATTCGATTGCGCCATGTTTCGCCTGAACCACCTTCACGTAGTTCGTCTAAAACACCCAGAAATACCTGTCCGGTACCGTCGCCACTGGCACGTGTCGCTAGAGCGGCTGGCACGCTTCTGACGATCAGACTATTCGTACCAAACTCTTCGACACCCCAACCTACCCTGTTCAGGTCTTCCAGATTCTCCTGAACTGTTGTCATCGCACCTGGAGCGAGATCTACCGTGGTTGGTTCTAGTAGCGGTTGTGACTCGGAAGAATTTTGGTCGAATCGATCTCTAACTCGCTCGAACATGACACGCTCGTGGGCAGCATGCTGATCGACCAGATAAACACCGTCTGGTCCTTCAGCAAGAATGTATGTTTCGTGAGCTTGACCAATTACCCGAAGTACGGGAAGAGTGTCCTTATGGGTATTAGCTGAAACGGATCCATCGCTAGACTCAGGAGCTACTTCCGTCGAGTTTTCAGGTAGCCGAGATTGCTCACTAATTAGTGACTGATCTGGCCAATGAGGGAATACTGCTGAAGTAGATCGATCGCCGATGGGCAAACTCTGAATACCAAGGTTCGATGCCGAGCCGGCTGTGCGCAATAATCCTATCGATCCAGATGCACGCCCTGCCCCAAGTTCGTGCACTGGTGTGGAAGCGGAAAGTACGCCTCTAATTGCCCTTTGCACGACCGAGTAGACGAGATCTTCTTTTAGAAAACGTACTTCGGATTTTGCAGGATGGACGTTCGCATCGACGTCGCCTAGAGGAGTCTGAATTCTTGCTACTGCAATTGGAAATCGGCGTTCTGGAAGGAAACCGTAGCAAGCCTGCTCTATGGCGTAAGAAAGCCGACGGGATTGAATTAATCGTCCATTCACTGAGATCGTCATATAGGTGCGATTCGATCGATTGAGAGAAGGTGAACTTACCAACCCATCAACAGAGAATGCAGCAGGGTCGCCCGGTTCCAGTTCGAGCATCTGTTCGGCAACTTTGGCACCGTAGACGCCCGAGACGGCGTCGATGAGTTTCCCAGAACCGATCGTACGTAATCTCTCCCTACCATCGGAACTCAGACTGAATGCCACGTCCGGGTATACGAGTGCCAGTGACGCCAGCATCGATTGAATACGGCTCAGTTCACGGCCCGCAGAACCAAGGAATTTCAGCCGGGCGGGGACGTTTGAGAAAAGCCCAGAAACCTCGATTCTAGTTCCCTGGGGTACACCAGCCAGTTCGATCTCATTCGATTTACCGAAGTCCACCAAGTATCGCGCCCCAGCATCGGATTCTGCGTGCTTCGATATGGCTTCTACTCGCGCTACCGAAGAGATGGAAGGTAGCGCTTCACCACGAAATCCCAGAGTGCCAATCGAGATCAGATCAGAAGACTCGTCAATCTTAGAAGTAGCAAATCGCTCGAACGCAATTGCTAATTCGTTGGCGGGTATACCGTGACCGTTGTCGATCACTGTTATTGATTGGGCTCCACCGCCAACTATGTAAACATCGACACGGGTTGAATTCGCGTCGAGTGAATTCTCCACCAGTTCTTTAACGACTGAGGCGGGACGCTCAATTACTTCACCCGCTGCGATGCGAGAAGAAATATCGTCACTTAAAACCTTAATTGGCATTTGGGGAACAATACTCGATCGTACTGGTGGACTCAACTCGGTCATTCGCCGGGTGTTTCTTTGAAGGCTAAAGTTTACTTGGAGCCTTTAACTTGGCGAGTCGTTTGTTCAGTCTATTGAGAACAATTACAGCCGACGAACTTTGTCTGTAAGAACGGTGTAGCCGATAGCGGCCGCTAATAATCCACCACCGGCCAGCGCAAAAGCAATTCTGACATCGAGAAACGCTGATATGAAACCAAGAGGAAGCGCACCGAGCGGGATTAGGCCGAAGTTCATCATATAAACCCCCATGACTCGACCTCGGTGCTCGTCGTCCGTCTGCTCCATGATTAGAGATGAGTTGAGAGCACGCCGACCTGAATCACCTAGTCCGAGTATCACCATAATCACCAATGCAATCACGTATGACGTAGTCACCGATGCTAGAAGAATTGCTCCACCCGATAACATACTTGTTATTAACAGCACCCAGCCACGACGGCTGTTCTTGGACAATCCGGCGATTACGAGTGACCCGATCAATGCACCAACACCGATCATGCTTAGCATCAGGCCGAGTGCTTCTACTTCCAACTTAAATACCTCTTCAATTTGAACAGGAAGAAGAGTTCGGAAAGGCATCGCCAATAACGCAGTGCTTAGTGCTACCAAAAGAAGGACCAGCACCGTTCGGTTTTTCTTTGTGTAAACCAAACCCGCTTTAATATCGCCCCACATTCGACGTTTGCCCAATGCCGCCGGCGCCATTCCCGGAACCCAGCTCGTGAGACCCAGAGCAATAACCGTTAGTCCTGCCATCACATAGTAGGTCGTAGCAGGTCCCGCCAAGCCGTAAATCAATCCGCCAATAGCCGGTGCTGCGACCGTCATTAACGACATACCTGAAGCGTTGAGTGCAACTGCGTTCGTCAGGTGATCTTCATCAACGAGTTGGCCAATGATCGCCTGGCGTGCGGGCATGAGAAATGCCCAGATTGTTCCCTGAGCGACAGATGCCGCTGTGAGGTGATAAACCGTGATCGATCCTGTCGAAA
>Ga0114999_10000785_pt1 | contig 46674 bp, 41 predicted proteins | sample ArcticOcean_MG_C_3_FD_89820 | JGI IMG/M metagenome (GOLD analysis project Ga0114999, IMG submission 89820) | Marine microbial communities from western Arctic Ocean - ArcticOcean_MG_CB8_126 | ecosystem: Environmental > Aquatic > Marine > Oceanic | place: Arctic Ocean: Canada Basin | collected...
CTGATCTGCGGTGTGCGGTGAATGCCGTTGCCGTCATGGATGCATGCTACGCATCGGCCAAGTCTGGTGGTTGGGTCGATGTGATGCAGGTGGGCGGCTGAGGCGGAGGCCGGCGCGATGCAATATGTCAACTTCGGATCCGCAGGGATCAAGGTCAGTCCCCTGGCCCTGGGGCTCGGACTGCGGGGGCAGGACAGCCCAACAAGGGCTCAACGCATGGTCGAGCACGCCCTCGATCAGGGGATCAATCTGATCGATTGTGCCAACGTTTATGGCATGCTCGACGAGCGGGAGAGTGCCGGTCAATCGGAGATCGTTCTCGGCAAGGTCCTCAAAGGACGCAGAGATGATGTGGTGATCACATCGAAGGTCGCCAGTCGCATGGGCCCCGGCCCCAATGATGCGGGTCTGTCTCGGGCGCACATCATGAGAGCCATCGAAAGCTCGCTGACGCGGCTCGATACGGACTACATCGATGTTTATCTGGTGCACGTCTTCGATGAGGAGACACCCCTCGACGAGACGATCCGCGCGCTCGACGATCTGGTTCGAAGCGGCAAGGTCCGTTATATCGGCTGTTGCAATTTCGCCGCCTGGCAGGTGTGCAAATCACTGTGGGTGGCTGATGGTTTGAAGGCGACACCTTTCATGTGTGTGCAGAATCCCTACAGTCTCCTCAACCGACAGCTGGAATCTGAAGTATTCGGGCTCATCCGCGATCAAGGGCTTGGTGCGATGGCCTACAGTCCTCTTGCGATGGGATTGCTGAGTGGTGTGTACGAGCCTGGCCAGCCAGCGCCAGCGCGGACCTTCTGGGCGACACGGATGGCGGATCACTACGATCAGGTGATGGGTGGGCCTACGGGTGAGGCCGTCGCTACGCTGATCCGGTTGGCAGAGGAACTGGGCAGGTCGCCGGCGCAGTTGGCCCTGGCCTGGGTCTTGTCGCAGCCGGAGATCACAATCGCCATATCCGGTAGTGACACGATCGAACAGATCGATGATGTCGTTGGGGCCGTAGGGTGGGTCCTGGATGCAGCGGTCAAGAAGGAGCTCGACGAGATTTCTGCAACCTTCCTGCAGCGAAGTTTTCTGTAGCGGACTCGTGCTCCCGCTACTCAGCGCCTGCGCCTCTTCATGGCAGGCATCTTCGGTGACGTCGGAATCGTGAGACTCTACAGCTTCACTGCGACATATCATCGAAGCGGCGATTCGTTTCGCGCGTAAGCTCACGAATGTCCTGACGAACCTCGCCACGGGTCGAGTGTAGCGAACAGCGACGGTCACATCTCAATAAAAAAGCCGGCGTTGGGATCAACCCAACACCGGCTCTTTGGTTTCTGCATAGTGCAGCTGGTGCGAGCTATTCCTCGGCCATGGTATCGTCGTAAAACTTGACGATGTCACCACGATCCTTGGAGGAATTGAAGGCCATGCCTGAACGGGGATGCTCGTTCAGGACACCTGTGACCATGTAGGGATAGTCGAAGCCCCACATGAGTTCCTCACGCATGGGCTCAATGTGCTTCTGGATACAATCCAGCACCGGTCGCAGGTGATACTTGGGATTGTGCAGGAAGCTGAGGAGCAATTCCATCTGGCAGTTGCCAGCGGCGCGACCGAGACCGGCGAAGCTGGCATCCACGTAGTTGGCGCCTTTGATGATCGCCTGAATCGTGTTGGCAAAGGCGAGTTGGCGATTGTTGTGGCAGTGAATGCCGACTTCCTTGCCACTGTCTTTCAGTGCGACGAGATGCTTTTCGATGAGGGCTTCGACCTGCTCTGAATACAGGGCGCCGAAACTATCGACCACATAGATCACGTCGACGGGTGTCTCGCGCAGCATCTCCAGCGCCTCGTCGAGCTCGCGCTCAGGAATCGTCGAGCCGGCCATGATGTTGACGGCCGTCTCGTAACCCTTGTCATGCGCGTCTTGCGCCATCTTCATGGCGAGGGGAATCTGGTGGATGTAACAAGCGACACGAATCATGTCGAGGACGCTCTGGTCCTTCGGCAGGATGTCCTTCTCGTAGTCGCTCTTCTCTGCATCGGACATGGCAGACAGCTTCAGGGGCGTGTCATTGTCGCCGACGATGCGACGCATGTCCTCTTCACGGCAGTGGCGCCACGGGCCAAACTCGCTCGTGGGAAACTGCGACTGTGAGTTGATGTAGCCGATTTCCATGTAGTCGATGCCACCAGCGACACAGGCATCGTAGACACCCTTTACGACTTTGTCATCGAAATGGGAGTCGTTCATCAAGCCGCCATCACGTATTGTGGCGTCGAGGACTTTGATCTCCTCGCGATAGGACAACCAGCGTTCGGTGGCGGTATCTTTTTTTAATTCAGTCATCTTCTGCTCTCGTCAACAGCGGGGGAGTGACTTCGGACCAGCATAGAAAAGTCGGCACCTGTGGCTATTCGCGCCAGCCTAATTGGCAGATCACCCGAGGTCTCGTGCGGTGAGGAAGGGCGTTGAGCCTATCCCAGTGGCGTATCGGCGTAGGTGTCGTAACCGATGAGCAACTCCACATCCTCCAGAATCAGCGTCCCCGGCAGGTCGCTGGGACGCTCGAGGAGCGTCACTTCGAGCACGTTCTCTCCGCACGTCGGTGGCATTGCCCGCAGATCGAGTTCGACCCACTGCCCTGAGTACGGATCGATTTCCCGCATCGGCCAGCGGCGCAGCCGCGTATCCGCCAGGGACTGACCATTCAGGGACAATGCCAGTCGATCGGCAGCGACCAGATCGGTGAAGGCGAGTCGCAGGTTCACACTTGTTGCGTTCGGTTCGTCGGCAAGACGTTCGGCGATGGTGAAGGTGATCTGCCGCGGTTGCCCCAGATCTGATGCGGGATCAAAGGCAAGAGGCAATTGTGCTGGGTAGTCGTGATCGCCCGTCGCTTCGACCGCACGGCGCAGGACGTAGTGACGATCCTTGCGCGCCAGTTGCTCGGGGTGGGCCAACTCTGTCAGGATCGCCCGTTCCGCGGACTCAAGTGGCCAATGCATGAACCACGCATACAGTCCATCCACGCCCATCTTCAAAGCATTGCTGGCGGCGGCGCGATACATGGCGGCTGAGGCGTAGATCCTCTGAGTGAGGGGACGATTCTCTTCGCAGTAGTAGGGTTGCAGCATGGCATAGATCGACGTCTCTGTGTCAGCCGCCGCATCCACGAGCCACTGGATGGGCATATTCGGATCCAGCGTCATGTAGCCGTAGACGAGTGGGACGACGTAATCGATGAGACCCTCTTCAATCCAGGTCTCAACTTCTAAGCCTGCTGCCGCGTTGAGTTCGGGCGTCGGATAGACTCTGGCACCGATGAGCGCGGGGGGGCCGCTCTTCTCGTGGGTCATGGTGCGTACGCGGCGCATGAAGTCGGTCATCATCGGTGCGTGACGCTGCAGATCGGCGGCGGGGACCCACCAGTCGGTGCCTATGGGGGCGGCGGCAAAGTCTAATTCGATGCCATCTGTGGGATAGTCCAGTGCCAGTTCGCGTAACACGCCGAATTGGTGATCGCGCACTGCCTCATCAGCCATCCCCTGCCCACCATCGTGCGGGGCCACATTCTCTCCGGCGCCGGGGAAGGCGCCCATGCGCTGCGAGGCGATGAACTCCATGCCCTGTTCGTGGGCACGCTCAATCAGGACGGTCAGTGGATCGAGTCCGCGATCGATCAGACTCTGCATATTGTGCCAGACGCGCCAGTAGGCCGCCATGGTGAGAGGTTCACCGTCACCGAAGCGCTTGCCAATCCGAGAGGGATAGAACAATCCATCATCACGCGAGACACCATACACGAGGGTGTCGATGCCCGTGCCAGCTACCTCGTCTACTGGCCCCCAGGCATCTTCCAGACGCATGGGTGGTTCGTGGACAAATAGATAGTAGTGGCGGGCATCGTTGAAGTAGATCGTGCGTCTGCGTTTCATGGTCGCTTGCTCTCGAATCAGGATTGCGTGTTGCTTGCTACTTCGTCGGTGGACTGAGGCAGACCACTCGCGTCCCCACCGAGCCAGCGGTAGGCCCGTGGATACAGTGCCAGGGAGCGATCGGCCAGGGGCAGTGCAAGGGGCACACTGCCGCGCAGGGCAGAGTGTTTGGCTGCGACGGCGACCTCCAGTGACTTGAGCAGGTCGCGGCCGGAGACAAACAGGTCATCTTCGTGTTCGATGCCCTGCTCCAGTACCCTCAAGAAAGATTGAATCGTTGTGCCGAGATAGCCGAACTGCGGATACTCTGCTGGCTCGTATTGCGGATCGATCGGTTGTCGTCGCCCTTGAGCATCGAAGCCGCGAAAGATCTGAGGAACGCCCCAATCCCAGCGCACCAGCGTATCCTCAGTCCACACTTCCACCCCACGGCAGGACGTCTCGTGGGCGAAGACAGGGCAAACGACGCCATGGCTCAAGCGGAACTGCCCATTGATCTGCAGGCCTTCGTCGTCTTCCTGATCCAGGGCTTCAGGCGGGTCGCCCCAGGCGGTGACTTCTGTTACTTCTGCCCCCGTCAGTAAGCGCAAGACGGCGACATGCTGACAGCCGCCACCGGAAATTTCGCCGCCAAAGCGATGCACGCTGGCACCCAGAATCGGGCCGAACTCGCCTGACTTGAGTCGTGCCGCTGCCTGCTGAACTTCGGTCATGGCACGCTGAAGATTGCCGCCTGCAAAGACGGCACCGGCTTTCACGCAGGCATCGACCATCTCATCTACTTCGCTGAGCACGGCGCCAATCGGCTTGTCAGTCGAGATGCCGCCAACTCCTGCCTCGGCAGCAGCGACGACAGCGTCCTTGATGTATTTGCCCGGTAGTACGACGGCGACAATATCAGGCGTGACGGCATCGAGCATCTGGCGCGCATCAGCGAACAGGGCATCGACACCAAAGCGCTCGCCCACAACTCGGAGGCGCTCTGGATTCATCTCGGCGATGGCGACCAACTCGGTCTCAGGCAGCGTGTTGTAGACCTCCGCATACAGCTGACCCATGCGGCCGCAGCCAATGATACCGACGGTGAGGGGCATGACATTTTTCTCCAGCAGATGATGGTTGTTCGACGTTGGCGGCGTAAGGTAGCGCCATGCGGAGGACCCGGCGACTTGCCTGCAAGCCAGTGATATACCTGCTTGATGACACTCAAAGAAGAGGAGGATGTATGGAACGTGCTACTGACCAGACGATCACCGCGCTGGGAGAGCTCGATACACCAACCGTATTCAATGCGTTGGTCGTGAAGAATGGGCTGCCGAACGAAGAATACACGGATCAGTCGATCCGATGTTTGCTGCCGGAATTTGGGACCTACGTTGGTTATGCCATGACGGCAGAGATCACCACCAATGATCCGGATTCACCGGCCATTCCCTGGGACGAATACTACGAATACCTCGAAGCAGCACCGGGCCCACTTGTTGCCGTCATGCGGGATGTGGACTCGCGGCCCGGACGTGGTGCCAGTTTCGGCGATGGCATGGCAGCTCTGCACCAACGCCTTGGCGTCGTCGGCGCCGTCATAGATGGGACGATCCGTGATCTGGATGGAATCCGCCAGGTTGGATTGCCGATCCACGCATGGGGACGCGTGCCAGGCCACGGTATATTCAATCTGACACGTTTCAACGAACCCGTCACCGTTGGACAGTTGCGTATCCAACCGGGCGATCTGGTGTTGGCAGATGGCGACGGTTGTGTACGGATCGAGGTCGAAGAAGCCGAAGAAATCGTCAGGATCGCTCATGAAATCCGCGATAAAGAAGCCAAGATCCATGCGTCCTATGCGGATCCGAACTACACACGGCGCAAGTGAGGCGTTGAACAGTTGACGGGAATCTGACCCTAGGACGCAGGGAAAGTGGGAACAACGCTGGCACCCTCTGCGTCAGGAGTGGGCTCGCGCCCTACCTCTTTACTGGTCCAGTCCCGGTGCGGCGCAATTTGGTGTCGTACGCCTGGATCCGAACTGACACCAATCAGGAGAGACGAGCATTCGTATTCTCGTTACAGGCGGCGCCGGCTACATTGGATCTCACTGCTGCAAGTATCTGAGCCAACAAGGCCACGAGCCGATCGTACTCGACAATCTGTCCATGGGTCACGAGAAGGCCGTTCGCTGGGGGCCACTGGCCAAGGTTGATCTACGTGATCGCGACGGTGTCTTCAGCGTCTTCGAAGCGTATCGGCCGGAAGCGGTCGTCCACTTCGCCGCGTGTTCTTTCGTCGGTGAATCGATGCAAGATCCAGGGAAGTATTTTGCCAACAACACCGTAGGCAGCCAGAATCTTCTCGACGCCCTCGTGGCCCACGATGTCCGCGATATCGTCTTCTCGTCGACATGTGCGACCTATGGCGAGCCCGATACCATGCCGATCAGCGAGCAGACGCCGCAGCAACCGGTGAATCCGTATGGGCGGTCGAAGCTGATGGTGGAGGAAATGCTCGAATGGTATGGGCAGATCCACGGCCTGCGCTGGGCGGCGCTGCGCTATTTCAATGTCGCCGGTGCGGATCCTGACGCTGACATCGGCGAACAGCACGATCCCGAATCGCATCTGATTCCGCTCGCTATCTGGGCTGCGCAAGGCAAACGAGATCAACTGTCTGTGTTTGGCACGGACTATCCGACACCAGATGGAACGGCGATCCGCGACTACATCCACGTGTGGGATCTGGTACAGGCGCATTTGCTGGCCCTGGATTTTCTGCAAGCTGATGGTGGACCACTGCAGGCCAATCTCGGCACGGGAAATGGTCACAGTGTGCGCCAAGTCATCGATACGGTGAGTGCTATAACGGGGCGACCGGTTCCCTCCGTCGATACGGATCGACGTGCAGGTGACCCGCCCGAATTGGTCGCTGACGCACGCAGAGCGACACAGCAACTGCAGTGGACGCCGCAGCGATCGGATCTGCCGACGATGGTCGAAGATGCCTGGACATGGTTTCGACAGCAGTCGTGAGATGATGAATCCCGTGTTGGTGGCTGCTGCCTGCGGTCTCCGGGGAATACGCGCGTGTAGCGCGAGGGGGGACTATCGCCTGCTGTTGTAGACGGAACGGAAGATGACGAGAGCCTGAAAACAGGGCGGCGAGTTCCTATATGGCGAGGGCCTAGATCAGGTGTGCCAGAATGTGGACTCTGCGGGTGCGTCATAGGCGATGTCGAGGTGTGGTGTCTCTACGACCTGATCATCTTGAGTGCGGCTGTCGAGCCCTGCCGCTGTGAGCCCCGTCGTGAGCAGAGTGCGCTCCAGCGGATAGGAGGGCCGCCCGGTCATGAACATCCGCTCGATGTTGTTTACCTGAGGCGTGAAGAAACTGGCGAGGCTCTTCGTCGGTGGCACAGCGAGATACATGTTGGTTGAAAGTGGCTCGTCCCGATCTGCCAATTTCGCCGCAAAGTTGAAATCACCGACGAGGCCATTGGCGGCGATCACTGTGCAGATCAGTCCATCGAGATGCTCGTATTGATAGGCCCAGGGATCGGTGATGCGTTCGCGCATGACATCGATGGTTGGGAACAAGTCGTTGAAGCCGGCGCGTCCCGGTGTCAGCTGATGCGAGCGACACATGCAGGCCTTGAACAACTCTTGCGACCACTGCCGCTCGTGGTGGGCCTGCCAGAATTCGTCGCCGCGGTAGGCCTTCACCCACTTTACACCCACCTCACCACCGGCCCGTCGCTCGACCATGGATTGCACAGTCTCGTAAGCGTGGAAGTCACCACCGTCGATCCAACTGCTGCAGACACACATCGCTTCTTGCACCTGTGCACCCAGTGGCATGTCGATCGATGGCGTGCGCCACGTTAACGGCAGGGATGAGCCTGCCATGAATGGAAAATCGAGCTCTCGCGACGTGTCATACATCTTGCGCGCCCAATCCCAGTTCCAGGACAGGTGCTTGTCATTGAAGACGGGCACGCCACGCCCACAGGAGCGAAAGACAGCCGCCATCTGTTGGAAGAACTCATAGCGGGGCCACAGAACCTGGCCCCTGTCATTGCTTGGGTACTCGCCATGCTCGGCGATGAGCAGAACACCATCCACGGCCAACTCGTTGCCACCCTGAGTCAGGGCGTCACCGATGGTGGGATAGACTGTGAGCTGTGGGAAGCGCGTCTCCCGTTCGCGACTCAGGTCGTCCTCACCGACCTGATCTACATAGAGGGAGACGACATCGATTTCAGGACGATGATGACGTCCGTTCCAGCCATAGCCCTCGAGAAAGCGGTCGACAATGTGCTGGGCGTGCGACCATTTTCGGTAGATGGAAACGAGGGCGGCAATCTTCTTGCGAGCAGGCATAGCGATCCGGGTGTTTGGGGGCGCGAAGCTCAGGCTTGTCTTTGACCACCACGGTATTCGTAGATCCCGCGGTTGGTCATGTTCACCAGCAAGCGGGCCTCCGTGCCACCGCATTCCGTCATCAAATCGAGCATCATGTCGTCCTCGCCATCCCAGGGGAAACCGAAGACGACGTCGAACTCCTTCAAGTCGATCCCCAATTCGTCGTACCCTGCCATGCCCTCACCGATCGTTCCCAGGCGTCCGTCCCCACTCTCGGGTTCCCAACGGTATCCGGTAGGTAAGAAGCTACCTGCCGCAAAGCGTGCCTTGGACTGATTGCGTTCCGCCAGTTCGCGAGAGACCTCCACAAGACTCGCGTCCAATTCGATACCACAAGCCTCATAGCCGAGCAGGTCCGCCATGATGGTGATGACCCCCGTCGCGGATCCCCATTCAAGGAATCTGATATTTGGACCGCGATATTTGATAAGTGCCTGCAGGACAACCCGGTATTTTGCTGGTTTAAAGGGGTGCCACTGCTTGCTCCGCACATCATTTTCGAAGCGCGTGGCCATTTCATCTCCTTCTTCGCACAGTCCATCCAATCGTGCCTGAAGTTTCTGATCGAGATCGGGGGTCATCTATTGCCCAGCGTAAAAGGTGAGAGATCGACTTCTGCGACACGCACGACACGATCGACGCCATGGGGATAGCCCGTCGCGTCGATACACAACAACCCGCCGTCGTGAGTGCAGGCGAGCTCTTCCTGGTTGTCTACCCAGCGGGCCCTGACACAGCACGTTCCAGGCCGCGAAATGCACCAGGACCAGTGTCCGCGCCGCCAATCGTCACATGTGCATCACCGCCAGCGGACAACTGGTGGATGAAAAGGTAGAGCTCGCCATCCAACTCGAGGGCGAAATTTGCACCGTTGCCGCTTCACAATCAGGAAATTTCCCTTGCGCTGTGGGGCCCATCATTCTGCAGATAATTCGCCCCCACCTTAGCGACCGGCACACAGATTCTCAATCACATCACCCGGTGATTGGTAGTTGAAGTCTTCGGCGCCAATGCCCCAGTGCCGATTCATCGTCTGGCACATCTCGGCGGCACCATATTTTCCCATGCCCTCGCGGTTGGAGCCTGCGGATCAGACCATAGAGGCGGTCCTGTTTCCAGTCCGCATCGGGCTTGCTCCCGTTTCCATCGAACCACAGGCCGCCGATCTCACCATAGTGCGTGCACAATACGTCCAGCGACTTGTGCAGGTAACCCAGATAGGCATCGACGTCGCTTTGGAAACTTGGCTGATACCAGTCGAGGGTCGTGTGATAGAAGAAAGGCAGGATTCCTTCAACACGGCAGCCGTCGACGAATTTTGCGACCAGATCGCGTCCGGCTGCGCAGTGCGGTGCATCATGATCTTGCGCAAGTGTTGGACCCACTCACCCTGTCCAAGTTGGGCCTAGCGTCCCCGATGGATGGGGTTTGGCATGGAGTGTAAGAAACGCGGTTGGCGGTGCCACCGCATCACCTGCAGTCAAATTTCCAGTTGGGCAGCAGTTTCCCGTTGGGATGGCAAATTTCCATTTCCGCTGAGGGGCCGATGCACGACCTTTGCAGCAAGTCGGTTCACGTTGTCCGATCTTGATTCGGTCGCCCCAATCTCGTAGAGGTTCGTCCATGAACGCACGATTGACCCAGGAACTGCGCGCCGCACTGTCGACGCCCATTCCATCCCTGCGAACACCCTTCACCGCCGATGGGCAGATCGATTGGGCCGGCGTACGTGCCCAGGTTGACTTCGTCATCGCCGGTGGGGCGCAGACGATCATGATTACCTGGGGAGACTCCCTGCATTCGGTGCTCACAGACGACGAGATCGCCGAACTGGCCAAGGTTGTCGTCGAACACAGCGCCGGGCGCGCGAAAGTGATTGCCGCCGACAACATGTGGGCAACACCCAAGGCCGTCGCCTTCGCTGAGTATTGTGCCCAGATCGGCGCGGACCTGCTCATGTTGTTGCCGCCGAACTGGGCCAGTTCGACGACGCCAGATTCGATCGTGACACATTTCAATGCCTGTGGTGTTCATCTGCCGACGATGGTCGTGACGGCCTTCTTCAATCAGGGCGGCGTGCCGCCCGTATCGGCCTGCATGGATGTCATCGGGGCACTGCATGATCGGGCAGAGAGTGTCGTGGCCATCAAGGATGATCTGCTGGGAGAACTCGGCGTGCAGATCTGCTCGATGGTGCGTCCGGAATGGGTCGTCGTGTCAGGTGGATTGATGCGGAATCACACCTTTCAAGTACCCTGGGGCGTGGATGGGTATCTATCCTTGTTCATGAGTTTCAAGCCGGAACTTGCATGGAAGTATTTTCACGCGATTCAGGCGGGAAACTATGCGGCGGCGTGGCAGGAGATGCGGCAGATTGAGACGCCGTTGATGAAGTATCTTGGTACTGTCGAAGGCGGCTTCAATGCTGCCGTGCATGGAATCAGCGAGCTCTATGGTATCAGCAGTCGTCACCTGCGTGCGCCCTATCACACGCTCACGGATGCACAGATGGAAGAGCTTGGCAGTGTTCTCAAGGGACTGGGACTGGGGCTTGGGTAATGGCCGTTGTGGTTGCTCGTGCTGTGCACGAGGTTGACCTGATGAGCCTGTCATCGGAGAGAGTTATGCGCGTTCTTCTCATCGCTTTTGCTGTGATGATGTCCCTTAATATGCAGCTGAACCGGTGTCGGCGCAGGGACAGTTGGAGGTCTTCGGATTCTTCCAAAATACGTTCTCGCACACGACCCGATCTAGCTCGCAGTTCGAGGATGAGAAGGAGCACAATTCCTTCAGCCGCAACCTCGCCATAGAGGAATATCTTCCACAGTGTGCCTTCCTACAGGCCTATGGTTCTTTTCCGCGGGACCGGCTCAAGTTAGACTACGCTGCTGCCTGTCGCCTAACACTGGAGATTGTTGTGACCTCGATCCATCCCACCGCAACACGACGCTTAACGCTCGCTGAACAGCTGCATTTCACCGAGCGCGGTTTCATCAAGCCACTGCCCCTGTTTGCCGAAGAGGGTGTGGTGCATCTGCAGCAGCGTTTTGACGAGTTGCTCGGGAAGTTGCCTGATGGCATCGATATCAATCGCGTCAATTGTTGGCAGAAGGCGAATCGCTGGATCTATGACCAGTGCTGCACGCCTGCCGTCCTCGACTACGTGGAGGATCTCGTCGGCGAGGACTTCTACCTGTGGGGTTGTCACTTCTTTTGCAAATTGCCAGGTGGCTCCAGCGATGTGCCATGGCACCAAGATGCACAATACTGGCCCCTGACACCGAGAGAGACGGTGACAGTGTGGCTCGCCGTCTACGATACGGATGACAGCAATGGTGCTATGCGGGTTGTGGCGGGCAGTCATCGCAGTGGCATGATGGATCACGAGCAGAGGCAAGGGGAGAAATTTGTCCTGAGCCAGGGCATCGACGAGACGCAATTCGACGCGGCCGACGTTGTCACGATCGATCTGCAGGCAGGTCAAATGTCTTTGCACGATGACCGGCTGATCCACGGTTCCGGGCCCAGCGTGTCCGGGCGTCGACGCGTTGGACTGACGATGCGTTTCTCTCCCAGTCAGGTGCATTGCGATCTGTCCGTGTGGCCGAATTTTGAAGCCTACCCCATGCGTGGCACCGATGCCGGTCTCAATCCCGTGGGCAAGATCCCCTTGGGAGACGCGTGCCCCACGAGCATGTTTCAGCTGTCCTCTGAATTCGCCTGAGTAACGCCTGATTCCCTGAATCCGTTCAGCTCGCAACCTCTCCCGGAGCGTGAAAGACATGTGCCAAAATCATCCGCACCCTCGACAACTTCGAGCCCCCCGCGATGGTAGATGAGATGCAGGCACGCGGCACTGCAGTCTGTGCGCAAGGCGAAGGCTCGCTATCAGCAGCGCGTTGCCGCCGACCAACCGTAGCCAGAGTCCAACCTACAGTAGTCAGGGCCCGCGCCATTCGCGGGATTTTTTGACCCCTCAGTCACGGCTGTCTATCCTCTGGCCATCGCGATTCTTCACGGGATCTCTGCCTGTCAAAGTCCATTTCTGATCAGAGGAAACCGCATGCGTGAGCCTGCCATGTCCGCCGCTCAGGTGAAACATTTCACCGAAGAAGGCTGGGTGATGGTTCCCGATGTCTATACGGATGCCGACCTGCAGCCGATTCGGGACGAAATCACAGACGTCATCGACACCACTGCCAGGCAGCTGTTGGCAGATGGCAAGATCGAGCAGACCTACGCAGATGAGCCCTTCGAGACGCGCCTCACTCGACTCTATCAAGAATGTGAGGAGATTCTGCCACCGATCGTCGGCAAGGCGGGGGGGGGCCACAGCGGTCGGGCATTTTTCAGCTTCATCGCACACCCATCGATTCTCGCCCATGTTCAGTCTCTGGTTGGCGACGAAATCGTCGGCTCGTCCGTGTACCGGATTCGTCCGAAGATGCCCAGCTACGCCAAGGGCGCCGTGCCATGGCATCAGGACTCGGGTTATTTCAACCCTCATTGCGACGATGACCTGGTCGTCACCTGCTGGATTCCCCTCGTGGACACCCATGCCGACAATGGCTGTCTGCAGGTGCTGCCACGGGCGCATCGCACGGGTGTTTCACGTCACTACACGGGTGGCCAGGGTGGGTATCTCGAAATCACGGAAGAGGACCTGCCAAATCGTCTCGAGCCGGTGACGGTGCCCGTTCCTGCCGGTGGCGTGTTGTTTATGACCAACCTGACGCCCCACCGCTCGACACAGCACGAGAAGGATATCGTCCGCTGGGCGACGGATGTTCGCTATCAGTCTGCTGCCGTGCCCAACAATGTGGGCCAATTGCCAAGTGACTACGACGCCGAACGACCGTTGTACGAAATCGCCTGCTATCCACCAGAGGCGGACTTCGTCGTGCAGAGCCCGAGCAAGCCCGACGATGTCGTGGCGACCTGGGGTCAGTTCAATGTCCTGAGGCAGCGCTACGAGGACGAGGGACGGCCCCCTGGGCCACGACGCGGTTGGGAACCGATCCCCCAGTAAGTCTGCGTCGCCTCGGGCGGTCTGCGTCAGGAGGGGATCGAGGCGATGGTCACCGCCTGCCAAGCCAAGTTCGGGCTGGACCAGCCACTCTATGTCCAGTATGTGACTCTTCTCAGCGATACGGGACCCAGGACGGGGAGCGCTTCAAGATCGTCATCGACCTTGCGCCGGTTTTTCAGGATCTTGGCCCGGTCCTCGTGGCGCAGCTGCAGCGCGCCGGTTTCGATGCCAGTTTCGCATGCCCAGGATTTCTACACGCGCGTTACCCAGGGGACGGCACGGGCCTATCTCAATGGCCATGGTGGCTCGACGCGGGACCCGTACTTCACCCTGTCACTGTATCACTCGCGACACATCCGACCCACCGGCACCTTTGCCGAGTATTGATGGCGCTGGAGCAAAAATCGCACTGCGCCTGATGACCCCGCGTTGCGCGAGAAGTTTCGGCAAGCGATGGGGATCTGGTTATCCGAATTGCCATCGATCCCCCTCGTACAGTGGCAGCACCGGATCGCCCACAACGAGACCGATTGGTGTGGATGGCCATCCGCAGATGATCCCTACATTCATTCAGCCTACTGGCACCGTACATGGGGATTGGTTCTATTGAGGCTTCAGCCCACCAGCTGAAGAAATCACACTTTCTCGTTCTTTACGTCTGGCAAATATGAAAATCATCGTACTGAGTCTCGCCCGTGATCTGGCCGAATCGGATCTGCTTGAAATGTTCACTGAATACGGAGACGTCGAATCTTGCGCCTTGGTCCTGGACAAAGAGACGGGAAAATCCAAGGGTTTCGGTTTCGTCGAGATGCCGAGCGACGAGGAAGCCCGGTTGGCCATCAGGAAACTGCATTCACGTGAGATCAATGGTAGCGTCCTGCGTGTGAAGGAGGCGGCGCCAGCCCCGACAGATACGACCGAGGTTGCCACGGACGAGGCTGACACGGACGATCCAGTAATCGTTTGAAAAATTGTAGCAGCGCAGAAGAATCGAAGTCCATGCGAAGTTTTCGGTAGAGACCGTTCCGCCTCTCGACATCTTTGGTAGCATGATGACAACACAACTTCCTTCTCAGGCCGAAATGATGAACGCTTTCCTCGCTGGTGATCCCAGCTATGACGGTGTATTTGTCACTGCAGTTCGAACGACGGGCATCTTCTGCCGCACCCGTTGTACGGCGCGCAAGCCGAAGGCGCAGAATGTCGAATTCTTTCCCTCTGTCGAAGAGGCGGCAAGTGCCGGGTATCGTCCCTGCAAGCGTTGTCGTCCTCTCGAAGTTCCGGGGCAGGAACCCGAATGGCTCGCGCCCCTGATGTCCCAACTCGACGATGAACCCACCCGGCGTTGGACGGACGCTGATCTACGTTCGTCCGGACTCCATCCCGATCGTGTGCGACGCTGGTTCAAGACCACCCATGGTACCACGTTCCATGCCTTTGCCCGGGCTCGTCGGTTGGGTCTAGCCCTGAACCGTGTGCAGACTGGCGACGCCGTGGCCCGCGTTGCCTTCGAGCATGGTTACGAGTCGCTGAGTGGGTTCAATACGGCCTTTCGCGAATTGCTCGGTTCCGCACCGACCTCCACGTCAACGGTGCCCCTCTTCGTGCAGCGGCTGGCGACCCCTCTGGGTCCGATGGTGGCTGCTGCCAGTGATGCAGGACTGTGTTTGTTGGAATTTGCCGACGAGCCTCGCCTTGAACGCCAGGTTCGTCTTCTCAGCCGACATGTGAATGCACGACTGGTCCCCGGCTCGCATCAGATTCTCACGACCCTGGCAGCAGAACTCGAGGCATTTTTCGCTGGCGAGGGACGTTCATTCAGCGTGTCCCTGCAGCTACTTGGTACACTTTTTCAACAGCAGGTCTGGGAGGCGCTGTTGGCGATTCCCTACGGGGTCACCCGCAGTTACGCAGAACTGGCGACTTCCATCGGGCGGCCGACGGCAGCACGAGCCGTGGCGCGCAGCAATGGCGACAATCGACTCGCCATCATCATTCCCTGTCACCGTGTCATTGGTGCCGATGGCTCGCCCACAGGGTATGGCGGCGGGTTGTGGCGCAAGCAGCGCTTGCTGGAATTGGAGGCTCGCCCTGCGGATGCTATGTCGGTTGGGCAGCCTGAGTAGGATTCACGTGGTCTACGACGCGGCTTTCAGCGCTGCAATGATCTCGTCGCGATGGTCGACAATGCACGGCCGCTGATCCGGCCACATCATGGGTAGCAGGGCATCGAGGCGACCCTTGTGTCTTGGCGCCATTCTCGTCTTTGTCTCGACGAGGCGAATGTCCTAGGCTTTCGGCTTGAGATCACCGCCTATTTGATCGCTCACGTCTCAGGAGATGTTCGCATGGCCGGTACCCCCAGGATTCTACTCGACAATCTCTACTTCCCTGAAGGGCCACGCTGGCGTGTCGGCGACGATGGCCTTGGCTGGCTCTGGTTCTCGGATGTCCTCGCTGGCCAGGTCATGCGTGTTGATCTGCAGGGGCAAACTGAGACGATCGCACACGTGCCCGAACTACCCTCCGGGTTGGGATGGTGGCCTGATGGCACGCTCGTGGTCGTGTCCCTCGGCGATGGCAAGCTGATGGCGATCAATGCTGATGGGTCTCTTCGCCCCGTTGCCGCCATGAAGGCCCTCGATGGTCTGTGCTGCAACGACATGGTTCTCGACACCCATGGCCGAGGCTACGTCGGTAGCTTTAAGGAGCTGGATGAGTCGAAACACCCCGGCCCCGGCAATATGCCCGCCTTCAGCAACATTCACCTCGTGGAGCCTGATCCTGACCATCCGGGTCAGGCTCGCTGTCGCATCGTAGCCGATCGCATGACCTTCCCGAATGGCCCCGTCATCACACCAGATGGCAAGACGTACATCGTGGCAGAAACTTTCGCCCAGCGCATCTCAGCCTTTGATATTGAAGCGGATGGTTCGCTGAGCAATCGCCGCGTGTGGGCCGACATCGGTGCACCGACGGATGGCATGACGATGGATGCAGAGGGGTGTTTGTGGGTGGCGATCCCTTACTACATCTTCGGTGGCCCCGGTGGTTTTGTCCGTGTGTGTGAAGGTGGCGAGATCGTTGATCGCATCGATGTAGACGGTGTTGGCTCCTTTGCCTGCACTCTCGGGGGACCGGATATGACGACCCTCTTTCTGTTGCAGTCGACGATCCTCGGTGTTGATCGAAGTCCTGGAGATGGCCGCATCATGGTGGCCGATGTCGATGTGCCAGGGGTTGGCACGCCATGAGTGATGTCACCTTTGATGGTCAGGGATGGAGCTTCGAGTGCGATCCGAGTCTGCCACCCACCCGCCCAACGTAGAGATCGACTGATTCTGACGATGCCTGAGACGATGAGTTGTGAACGTCGTGCGCTGGTGACACGATTCCGCGCCCTGAAGGAGGGTGGCACGCAACCCTTTGCACTGGGTCTTTCATGCAGTATTGTGGCTGCCCTCGTGGCGCTGCTATACGTCTGGATTACATCATAGAGGACGAAAATGACGACGTCTCCGAACCTGCTCATCATTCTCAGCGATCAGTTGCGCCGCCATGCGCTGGGGTGTCACGACGATCCGAACAGTCGCACGCCACATATCGACCAACTTGCCGTTGATGGCGTGCGCTTCGCCCAGTCAAATTCAACCTATCCGATCTGCGTACCCTTTCGTTTTACGATGATGACCGGCCACTATGCACACACACGCCTCGTGCCTGGAATCGAATGGCGCATGTCTCCAGCGGAACGGACGCTGGCGGATGAGTTCAATGAAGGCGGCTACGAAACGATCTACGTGGGCAAGTGGCATCTGGATGGTGGTCATGGTCGTATGGGTTCGGCGGAACAATGCAATCGCACACCCGTGCGCCGGCCCTACCAGGGACGCTGGGAAAAGTGGTTCGGCTTCGAGCTGCGCAATGGATTCTTCGATACATGCTACTTCGAGGATGACGACCCCACGCCGATTCCCATCAATGGCTACCAGACGGACGGACTCGTGGATGTCGCCTGCGACTACCTGACAACGGGGCGCGACAAGAGCCGTCCCTTTTGCATGGTTGTGTCCGTCGAGGCGCCGCACCCACCCTACGAGGCCCCGCCGGAGTTGGAGGCGCAGTGGAAGGCACGAGAGCTCGAGTTGCCGCCAAACTTTGCCGCCGAAACGCAGGAGCAACGAGAGGCGTGGATCCTGCAGCGCAAGATCTACTATGCCATGGTGGAGAATCTCGATACGAATGTGGGACGCATGCGGGCTGTGCTGGAGGAGTTGGGACTGGCACAAGACACGGTCGTCGTCTTCCTCGCCGATCATGGTGAAAATCTTGGCGCCCATGGTGTAGTCAGTAAGCAGCGTCCATGGGAAGAATCAGTCGGCGTGCCGCTCATCGTCTACGATCCGCGGCAACCCGAGCGTGCTGGTACCGTGCTGCAGGAACCGACCTGCACAGAAGATCTGTTTCCGACCTTTCTCGGATTGGCTGGGCGAACGCCGCGTGATGAACTGCCCGGGACGGATCTGAGTCATCTGATTCGTGGCCAGGCTGAGGGGCTGGATCGAGAGGGCGTGCTGCTCGAATTCGTCGCCGAACTGCGCCCCGGGCTGCCCTTCCACGACGAAGTGTGGCGCGGCTTTCGATCGCAGCGCTACAAATACACCGTCCAGGGCGACAAGGAGACGGGGGCGAAGCCGTGGCAGCTGTTCGATCTGCAAGACGATCCCTGGGAGATGACCAATCTCGTCGACGACGAACCGAGTCGAGCCATCCTTGAGCAGCACCACAAGCTTCTACGTTACCGCATGGAAGAAACACTTGATCCGTTGCCCCTGGCACCCGCCTTTGGTGTGTCAGGATGGAATCAGTGGCAGTGAGTCAAGCACGCGTGATCGCCCAGACAATTTCCCAGGCACCTTCGAATTCCCGGAGAGTCAAGTGAAGATTACCCATTTGGAGCGCAGGAGTGTGCAGGTGCCATTCGTGCCTGGCATACTCTCGCCACCCGAGTACGAAGAATTCACGTCAAGCTATCCCCAACCAATCAGTGAGCGTCTGCAGGACCTGTACTACATCCACACCGACACAGGGCTTACGGGCATCGGCATGGGTGGGCCCTACTTCGATGTCCGCCAGGAGTCACCGCCCGACTTACTGGGCAAAGACGTAGGCGAATTCGAACCACGCACATTGAGCGGTGGCGGTTGGCAGATCGCCTTGCTCGACTTGATCGGCAAACAGATCAACTGGCCTCTGTGTCGCATCTTCGGTGGTCGAATGCAAGACGAGATCCTGGTTGATTACTGGATTGCACGCATGGGTGTAGAGGACACGGCTGCGGCGGCGCGACGTGCCCTGGAACTTGGTTTTCACGGGATCAAGATGAAGTGCACCTGGGAGGACGGGAACGTCGCGGAGCGTGCCTTCGCGATTCACGAAGTGGCGCCCGACATGCGGATCGTCATGGATCCGGGCCACAATTTCCACAATCTTGCGAACAGTCTCGAATTGGCCCGTCGGCTGGACGGCCTCGATGTGGTCTTCGAAGATCCCATGCCGAAACACGACATGGAAGACTACCGCCGGCTGCGTGGTGAAACGTCGGTGAAGGTGGCGCCCCATTTCCAGAATGCTCTACAGGTCATCCATGCGATCGATATGGAGGCAGTGGATGCGATCAATGTGGCTCCCTCCGACTGGGGCTTCCTCGACATGGCTCGAATTGCCGGCGCTGCAGACATCCCCGTCTGGCAGGCGTCGAATGTCGATCTCGGTGTCTTCGATGCCTTCAGATTGCACGCGTCGGCAGCGGCGGGCAATTGCACCTACGGCAGCGATCTGTGTGGAAACTTTGTCCACGAACACAGCTTGCTGAAACGACCCCTAGTGAAGGATGGGGTCGCTCTCGTGCCTGAGGGCGCAGGGCTGGGTGTTGAGCTAGACGCCGAGGCCGTCGCCAAATACGAGACATTTCATGAACAATGGCCACGGGGCTGAGGCACAATCGATGGATCCACGATTGATCGAACTGGGCCTCGACGTGGCAGCGCTGGATGCGAAAAATGTCCGTCAACTGGACGAGCAGGGATTCACGATTCTGGAGGGGGTCATTGACCCCATCTGGTTGGATGGATTACGCGATGCCTTCGAGCAGGTATATCAGGCGGAAGGCGCGGAGGCGGGCAAAGAGGTAGCGCAGGTAGAAGGGGTGCGGCGACTTGCTGACCTGGTCAACAAGGGAGTGGTCTTTGACAACCTCTACATTCAGTCGCAGCTACTGTCGGCTGTGTGGCATGTCCTGCAACGCCCCTTCAAACTGCACTCGGTGAATGGCCACGATCCGCTGCCAGGTTATGGTCAGCAGGGTCTCCATGCTGACTGGGGCGGTGAGCGTAGCACGGGTCGATATCACGTGGTGAACTCCATGTGGATGCTCGACGACATGGCGCCGGACAATGGCGCCACGCGGCTGGTCCCCGGCAGCCATCTGCTCACCGAGACCGTGCCAGAGGCCACCGACGATCCCCTGGCACCGCATCCGGATGAGGTCTATCTGTGTGCGTCTGCTGGCTCTGTGGGAATCTTTAATGGCAACGCCTGGCACGGCTGCACGCACAATCGAACCACCTCAGCGTCTCGTCGATTGCTGCACTGCGCTTTCATCGCCCGTGAACATGCGCAGCAGACAAACCAGAAGGAACATCTCCGCGCTGAGACAACGGCGCGGATCAGTCCTCTCGCCAAATACGTGCTGGATGTCTGAGAGGCCGACGCCTCATTCGAAAGGGCGTCGACCACAACGTGGCGGTTCGGGGTAGGAGTCGGCGGGCGGGATTTAGCCCAGTAGAGCTGCCACGGCAAGGGCCGCCAGATCCCACACTGGGGCGGGCAGGACACCCATCCCCACAACGATGACACTCCCAATAGTCGTGGCAATCACCAGGGCCGGTGTCCACTTCACTGCAGGCGCTTCTGCCGCTGCCTCCACCAGATAGATCTGGCGCAAGACGATCAGATAATAGTAGAGAGCGATCGTCGCATTGATGGCAGCAACGAGGACGAGAACGAACTGGCCTTGTTCGATGGCGGCGGAGAACAGAAACCACTTGCCAATGAATCCCACCGTCGGTGGCAGGCCGATCAGACCCAGAAGACCCACGAGAAACACGAGGGCCATCCCGGGAGACCGTTGCCACAACCCTGACATGGCTTCAACTGAAACACGATCCTGATCGCGTCCGACTGCGGCGATCACGAGAAAACAAATCAGCGACATGGCGCCATAGCCGACGGCGTAGAATAGCGCGGCCGTCAAACCATTCGCGGACATGGCCTGCACACCAATCAGCGCATAACCGGCGTGCGCGACAGCCGAATATCCAAGCAATCGCTTCAGGTCAGATTGTCGCAACGCGGCCAGATTTCCCAGCGTCATGGCGGCCAGGGCGAACCACATCAGGATACTCTGCAGATCCATAATTTGGGATCCGGCTGGGATGACGAGAGACACGATCCGGCACAACAGGGCGATGGCGGCGACCTTCGAGACGCTCGCAACAAAGGTGATCACTTCATGGGGAGAAGCCTCGTATGTATCGGCTGCCCAGAAGTGAAAGGGTGCCACTGCAAGTTTGAATAGAAAGCCTGACAACAGCAGCACGATGCCGAACCAGAAAAGGGGTGCTGCCGCCAGGGTGCTAATCTGCACGCCCATGGCGCTGAAGTAGGTCGACCCTGTCAGTCCGTAGAGGAAACTCATGCCGTAGAGGGATACGGCAGAGGCCATCATCCCCTGCACCATATATTTCGTCGAACTCTCAGCACCCACGGCCGGATTCCGATGCAAAGCAATGACGATGTACACCGGATAGGCAGCTAGCTCCATGCCGATGTAGAGGGTCAGCAGCTCTGTCGCTGACACCATGATCATCATGCCCACCGTTGCCAGTAGCAGGAACATGGGCAATTCACACCAGGCGTGGGCCTTGAGGGTCAGTGGCTCACGGGCGCCCAGAATGACAAGCAGATACCCCAGAGAAAGAACGACCTTCACACTTTGCGAGAACGCATCTATGTGGTAGATGCCGGGGGCGAATGCCTCGCCCGACATGGGTAGTGTCCAAATGGCACCGGCAACCGTGGTAAGTCCGACGAGAATGGCCAAACGCCAATTCGTCGTCGACCCGGCGCCGAGAAGTGGGGCGCCGAATAACAGCAGGCCGCCAAGCAGCGCAATGAGTTCAGGGGCGAAGAGCGAAGGGTCCACGATCACTGCACCAAGAAGCGAGCGAGGAAGGTCGTCGTCGTGCTGTCGATGACGTCGAGAAGCGCGCGGGGGAAGAAGCCGAAGAACAGAAGCACGCCGACAAGGATTGCCCGTGGCAGCAACTGCCAGCCCACCAGATCCAAGTCACGAAGTGATTCCCAGCGGGGATTGGCCTCGCCAAAGAAAGCTTCGCGAAAAACGCGCAGAATGTAGACGGCCGTCAGAACGAGACTGGCGATGATGACAACACCGACGACGGGGTACGTCTTCAATGCTGCCAGGAAAACGAGCAGTTCTGCCCAGAAGCTGGCAAGACCCGGAAGACCAGCTCCACACAGGCCGGCGACGATGAAAATCGACACGGCCCGAGGCATCTGTGCGCCCAGGCCACCAAAGTCTGCGATCGTTTTTGAATGCGCCCGGTCGTAGATGAAACCGACCGTCGAAAAGAACAGCGCTGTCATGATGCCATGGGCAAACATCTGGAAGACGGCACCATTGAGTGCGTCGCCGCCCGCCTGTGCGAGCGTGGCCAGATTGAGGCCAAGCAGGACGATGCCCATATGGGACACCGAAGAAAAGCCGATGACGAATTTGAAATCGGTCTGGCGAATGGCGACAAAAGCGCCATAGACGATGCCGATGGCGGCCAGGACGGCAAAAGTGGGTGCCCAATATGTGGCACCCACAGGCAGCAGACGAATACCGACATTGAGAATTCCGAACGCACCCAGTTTCATCAATACGCCTGCATGCAACATCGACACGGCGGATGGTGCAGCCACATGTCCCGTGGGCGACCAGCTATGAATCGGGAACATGCCTGCCAGGACGCCGAATCCGAGATAGATCAATGGATAGAGGAATATCTGCAGATCCGGGTCGAAATGATGCTGACTCAGCAGGACCATGTCGAAGGTGCCCAGTCCTGAGGAATGGTAGATCGTCAGCAAGGCAGGGAAGAGCAGAGCACTACCGGCAAGCAGGAACAACATCAGCTTCATCGCCGCATAGTCGCGGTTGCCACTTCCCCAGATCAGGATCAGGGGATACATGGGAACCACGGCGATCTCGTAGAAGAAAAAGAAGAAGAACAAATCCTGGGACATGAACACGCCGTAGACACCCACCACCAACAGCAGCATGAAGCCAAAGAAGCCCTTCACGCGCTCAGTCAATTCCCACATGGTCAAAACGCCTGTGAGATAGACGATGGAATTCAACATGACCAGAATCGTGCCGAAGCCGTCGACGCCAAGGTGGTAAGAGATACCCAGTGCCTCGACCCAGGGAAGTCGCTCGACAAACTGCACCCCCCCTGCGACGGTGTCGTAACTATGCCACAGATGGATACTCAACAGGGACGCGACCGTCGCAGACACGAGACTGATCCAGCGCACAAGGCGGGCGGCGCCCCCTGGGACGAGCAGGATCAGCCCAAGGCCGAGGACGGGACTCAGCAGGATGGCGCTTAGTAGTGGCAGACTGTCCACTTAGCCTCCCATGCCGACGTAGACGGCGATGGCGCCAACGACCAGCACGATACAGCCGCCGTAAAATTGCACCCACCCGCTCTGCAGGCTTCGCGAACCATCTGCAGAGCGGAGTATGCCAAAGCCGACCTGATCAAAACCGCCATCAAGTCCCTTTACTTCGACTCCGTGCAGCAAGGACGCCAGCCAGTTCGTGAGGCGAACAAAGACGGCTCGATAAAACGTATCGATATACCAGCCATTGCTGAACAGCGTTTGTAGTGCTGGAAGGCGAGATAGGAAGCCGACGCGCTCACCGCGGCCAAAGTCGACCCAGGCCAGAGCAATCCCCAGCACGACGACGCCGAGGGCGGGAAGCATCGATCCGAGCGTATGCGTCGGTGCTTGCAAATTCAGAGCAGCCGCGATCTGATGTCCCCACAAGCCGCCAACGGCGGCACCCACAGTTAAGACGGCGACGGGAAGAACCATCGTCCAGGGCTCCGCACTGCCGTGATCGGTGCCGCCGCTATTTGCGGCCGGCTCGATCCGGGCGGGCAGTACGATGAGAAAGATCATGCGGAATGTGTAGTATGCCGTCAGAAATGCCGCGGCAAGAGCGGCGATGGTGAAGACCGTGCCACTCTCGTGACCGAGGGCAGCGAAGATCTCCTCTTTGCTGAAGAATCCACTCAGAGGTGGTACGCCTGCGAGGGCACCACCGCCAACGAGGAGACCGATGGTTGTCAGTTTCATCCTTCGCCCACCGGCCTGACCGATTTGCTCCAGATCATTGGTGGCAAAGTGATGGATGAACAACCCGGAGCAGAGAAAGAGCAATGCTTTGAACATGGCGTGTGTGATCAGATGGAACACACCGGCAAACAGAGATCCCGCGGCGAGGGCCATCAACATAAAGCCGAGCTGCGAGATCGATGAATAGGCGAGGACCTTCTTGATGTCACGATCGACCATGGCCATCGTCGCCGCCAGCAGGGCCGTCACCGTGGCAATCACGAGAATGATACAGCGCGTCGTTTCGGCTGCAAGAAAGAGCGGATAGAGACGGGCCATCAGAAAAACGCCGGCTGCAACCATGGTGGCTGAGTGCAGCAGGGCGCTCACGGGTGTGGGGCCTTCCATCGCGTCTGGCAGCCACGTGTGCAGCGGGAACTGGGCACTCTTGCCAACGATGCCGACGAAGATCAGCAGGGTAATCGCTGTCAGCGTCGCCGGGGCAACGCGTGCGACCAGTCCGCGTTCAGGGTCGAGGAGGCCAGGAATGTCGAAATGTCCGGCGGTCATCATGACGACGAGGACGCCGATCAGAAGTCCCACATCGCCGATCCGTGTCATCAGGAATGCTTTGCGAGCTGCCTCGGCTGCGGAGGGTTTCTGATACCAGAACCCAATCAAAAAGAAGGACGCGAGTCCGACGAGTTCCCAGAAAATGAAAGACTGCAGCAGGTCGACGGCATAAACGAAGCTGAGCATGGCCCACTCGAAAAATGCCAGCAAGGCGAAATAGCGGGTCTTCGACGGATCTTGTGCCATGTAACCGACGGAATAGACGATGACACAAAGGGTGATCAGCGCGACCACCACGCCGAACATCAGATTCAGACCGTCGAGAAGGAAGCCGAAGTGCAACTCGATCGCACCACTGGTGAACCACAAATACCGCAGAGGCTCAACAGGGCCTTCAAGCCACAGTTGCACCGCACTACCCAGTGCAACTGCAGCGCCGGTGATCACGACTGCCTGTGCCAGACGTGGCGATCGATGCAAAAACAGCATGGCGACCGCGAAGCCGACGAAGGGCGCGAAGGTCGTGGCGAGGATCAGACTCGTCGTGTCCACGTCAGTACCTCAATTCTGTGATCGACTCAGGATCGATGGTCCGACGCTGGCGATACAGGTTGAGGATGATGGACAGGAAGATGGCCACTTCGGCGGCTGCAAGACCGATGATGATGAGGACGAAGACCTGTCCCGTGGACGGGTCGGTCACACTGAAGCGATTGAAAGCCATGAAGTTCAGGCTTGCCGCATTCATCATCAGCTCGACGCCAATCAGGACTGCAATCAAATTTCGCTGCGCCAGCGCGCCAAACAGACCGAGGCAGAACAAAACCGCACTGAGGAGCAAATACATCTCGAGGGTCATGCTGGCGTCTTGTCTCGTCGGGCAATGAGGATGGCGCCGACAATTGCCAACAGCAAGACGACGGACAGGGTCTCAAAAACGAGATTGTAGTGCTCGAGGAGGGCATTGCCGATACGGCTCACCGCCCATGCTTCGTCACCCGCTGTGGGTCTTGTTGCGAACTGCGTCTTACTCAATAACCCCACGAGGCCCGCGAAAAACAGGCCTGACCCAATTGCTGCGAAGATCGTCTTCGGCAGATTTCGTGCGGGTGGATTGATCGTCATCGCCATGGAGAGCATCATGGCAAACACGATGGCCACGACGATGCCGCCGATGTAGATGAGTACCTGCATGGCCGCCACGAAAGGACTGCCCAACTGCAGAAACAGACCGGCAATGCCGAAGAGGCTGATGCCAAGGCCAATAATGTTATGCAGGATCTGCTGCGAGCGAACAGCCATGACAGCACCGGCCACCGCGACGACGACGAACACACCGACAACGATCATTTCAGCTGTCATCGCCGTCTCCCGTCGGTGTCTCATCACCGTTGTCGGCAGTCTCGGTGGCTGCCTTCTTGGCCGCCGCCTTGGCTGCCGCGGCTGTCTTCTTCGCAGCAGCTGCTTCCGCCTCTGCTGTCCGCAGCGTGTTACGCACCGTCTCTTCGCGTTCGCGATAGGGGACCAGCAGGTCGTATAGGAAGTCGTTCCTACCATAGCCCGCCTGGTCGAATTCACGACTGTAGCCAAGGGTGTCTGTCGGACAAACGTCCAGGCACAAACCACACTCCGAACACAAGGCGAAGTCGACTTCGAAGCGAGTCGCGCGTTTGCGCTTCATTCCCTCCGGTCGCTCACCCTCTACCTTGATACAGAAGGAGGGGCACACCCGTTCGCACATACCGCAGTCTATGCAATCATGAGACCCTACATCGTCCTTTTCCACGAGGACGATGACATTCCGATAGGCCGCGGACATCTCGATCCGCTCACGTGGATATTGCGACGTAACAGGCTTCTTGAAGGCATTCAGGAAGGTCACTTTCATGCCGGTCAACAGCGAGCGAGCACCGACGATTGTCTCTTTGATCATGCTGGCGTGCCTAGAGAAGCTTGATGAGGACAGTGGTGGCAAGAAGGTTCACGAGGGCCAGCGGTACCAGAATCATCCAGGCCAGGGACATGAGTTGATCGAAACGTAGTCGCGGAAAGGTCCAGCGGAACCACATCATGACCAGAATCAGTGAATACACCTTCAGAAAGAACCACAGCCACCCCGGAAGCACAGGACCATTCCAGCCGCCGAGGAACAGAATCGTCGCCACGGAACAGATGATGACCATGTGGGTGAACTCGGCGAGAAAAAACACACCGAATCGCATGCCAGAGTATTCTGTGTGGAAACCGGCGACCAGCTCCGACTCCGCTTCCGGAATGTCGAAGGGGGCGCGATTGGTCTCGGCCGTACCCGCGATGAAGTAGATGATCGCCGCCAGAGGCTGAACAAGAATGAAGGGATAACTGGCCTGAGCGCTGGCAATCTCATACAGACTCAGGGACCGCGTCATGATCACGATGGGGATCACGGCTAGCAGCAGCGGGATCTCGTAGGAGATATTCTGCGCCACGGCACGTACCGCGCCAAGCAGAGCGTATTTATTGTTCGAGCCCCATCCGGCAGCAAAGATGCCGATGATGTTCAAGCTGGAAAATGCCAACAGTAAGACGAGGGCGATGTCGTAGTCGTGGAAGAGCCATCCCTCATCGATGGGTATCAAGGACAGCAAAGCCATCAGGGGCGCAAAGACGAGGACCGGGGCGATCAGATACAGCGTCTTGTGCACATGGTCGGGTGTGATGAGCTCCTTGCCGACCAGCTTCACCACATCCATCAGGGTCTGCAGTAGTCCAAAGGGCCCGACCTCCGTCGGTCCGTAGCGCCGCTGTATGCGTGCACTCACCTTGCGCTCGAGCCAGATCAGGGCCAGTGCGTTGACGGTGATAAATCCCATGATCGCTACGGTTGCCGCCAACACGGCTGGCCAATGGCCGCCGAAGATCTGCGGAAAATCCATCATCGGTCGATCTCAGGAACGACGATGTCGATGCTGCCCAGAACGGCGACCGTATCGGCGAGCATCGTGCCGGGCAGAACGACTGGCATGGTGGAGACATTCACGAAAGAAGGCGTGCGCAGCTTGTTGCGCACCGGCACATCTGAACCATCGCTGGTGATGAAAATTCCGAAGTGTCCACGCGCGGATTCGACGGCGAAGTAGTAGTCGCCCGCCCGTGGGCGGATTCGCTTTGGCACCTTCGGCGCCATGATGGGGCCATCAGGAATACAGGCCAGCGCTTGCTCAATGATGCGCATACTCTGCACCATTTCCTCCATGCGCACCGTGTGGCGATCGAAGCAGTCACCCCCACGATCACCAACAGGCACATCGAAGTCGAAGCGCTCATAGCCTCCGTAGGGTTCGTCTTTGCGCACATCCTGCGCCACGCCGGCGGCACGCAACACTGGACCGGAGAGGGCGTAATCCTGAATCAGCTCGGTGCTGATGACGCCCACATTCCTGGTGCGGTGTTGATAGATCACATTGTCAGTGACCAACTCGTGATACTCGTTCAGGCGCGTCTTGAAGTAATCACAGAAATCAGCGGTACGACGCAGAAACACATCATCCACATCCATCGTCACCCCACCAAAGCGACCATAGCAGTAGGTAAGGCGGGATCCGGTAATCGAGTCGAGAATGTCGAGGATCTTCTCGCGATCGTCGAAGGCATAGAGGAAGGGGGTGAATCCGCCCAAGTCGAGCACGAACGTGCCGAGCCACAGCAGGTGACTGGAGATTCGATTGAGTTCACCGCAGATGATGCGGATGATCTGTGCCCGCTCTGGTACTTCCAATTCGAGTGCGTGCTCGATCGCTTGGCAGTACGCCAGGTTGTAAATCATGCCTGACAGATAGTCGATGCGACTGGAATTGGGCAAGAACTGCAGATAATCGCGGTTCTCGGCCATCTTCTCATGGGCACGATGTCCATACCCGATGATCGGATCCGCAGAGAGGATGCGCTCACCCTCCAGATGCAGTCTGATACGCAACACACCGTGCGTCGACGGATGCTGTGGACCCATGTTGAGGAAGTACGTTTCCGGATCACTGGCGTCCGGCACCAACTCGATCGTATCAGCCATCGCCTTTAAGCCTCAGCCTTCATCCTTGGCTTCAGGCGCCGGCATGGGAGCAGCTAAGATATGTCGCTCCGGATCTTCGTCGGTGAAGTCCTTCAACAGGGGGTGACCCACATAGTCTTCTGGCATCAAGAGTCGTCGCAGATCCGCGTGATCGTCGATGACGACACCGTGCATGTCGAAGACCTCGCGTTCATACCAGTCGGCACCACGAAACAGATCACTGATCGTGACCCCATTCGAACCGGGGTCCAGGTCGACATGCAGAAGATGTCGATCTGGCGCGCCCTGGCGATTGAACTGATAGGCCAAACGCATGCACCCACCCTCATCGCTACGCAGATCCAGGCAGGTGATATGCTCAAGGTGATAGCCGGATTGCTTGCACAAAGTGGCGACAGGCCGAAGCGTAGCAAGGGCAGATCGATACAGGTGTTGGCACCCCTTGGCGATGTCCCCTTCGTCGGCCATGGCGATGCCCTCCATGGAGGCGATGTTCTGTGCCAACTCGCTCACGCTGACTTTGCCCACCCCGTATCGCCCGCCTTGATCTTCTCCTCCAACTTGAGGATTCCTGCAAACAGTGCTTCGGGTCGTGGTGGGCATCCCGGTACGTACACGTCCACGGGGATGATGCGATCAGCCCCTTCGATGATGGCGTATTGTCCGGGGTATTTGAAGGGCCCGCCGTCAATGGTGCAGCCGCCCATGGCGATGGCCCATTTTGGCGAAGGCATCTGGTCCCAGAGGGTTTTGATGACGGGGCCCATTTTGCGGGAGATCGTGCCAGCGAGAATCATCACGTCCGCTTGCCGTGCGCTCGGGCGGAAAACACCGGCGCCGATCCGATCCAGGTCGAATCGTGATGCACCGACGGCCATCATTTCAATGGCACAGCAGGCGAGACCGAAGGTCAGAGGCCAGAGAGAATTGGCACGCGCGTGATTGAGCAGATTCTCCAGAGAATCCAGATGGACCAGAGGTTTTACCTGTTCGACGAGTAGATCCGGGTTGACCTGTGCAAGCTCTGAAGCGTCGGATCCCGGTGTCTCAGGCTCTGCTGTCTCGGGCTGTTTGCTCTCGGCCACAGTCACGATGTCCAATTCAGCACGCCCTGCTTCCACGCATACACCACAGCGAGAAAGAGGATGCCGATGAAAAGGGTCAATTCTACCAGATCGCGCCAGACATAGGCGCCTGTATCGAAGACAAGCGCAACAGGCAGGATGTAAAGGACATCGACTTCGAAGACGACGAAAATCAGTGCAAACAGGTAATACGAAATGTCGAAGCGCATCCACGCGCTGCCCTCGGTATCGACACCGCATTCATAGGTGTCGAGGGTCTTGCGGCCACGTGAACGGGGTGCCAGAAACAGCGGCGCCACGACCGGTGCGATGCCGAGAATTGTGCCGACGACAAGCAGCGTGCCAAAGAAAGCGTAGTCAGGGTAGGTATCCATCAGCGCTCGACGATAATCAAGGGTTTCATAGCAGGCAAGTGGTCTAGATCCCGGTTCCAGGTTCGCCGGTGCCTGGGTGCCAACTTCCCAGCCATGTTGTTGGCAATCGAAGCGAGGTCAACCATTTTCGTAGGCCAGCGCACAGGAGGCAGGTTGCCCGTCGGCTTCGGCGAAGACCTTGCCGAATTCTTCCTTTGAAACCTGATGTGCCCCGACGCCTCGATACTGGAATTGCAGTGCTCGCCGCCGCTCTGGAGAGCTATTGGGTGGTGTCTGATGTGGCAGCAAGGCAGAGAAGAACAGGGCACCGCCCGCCGCCAGCTCCACGGGGATTGCCCGTGTCGGGTCGATACGATCGGGTAAGATTTCGCAATCGATCGAGTGGTGGTGGCGCAGGGGGCCGCGCTGATGTTGGCCGACCAATAGATGCATACAGCCATTGTCGATGGTCGCGTCATCCAGGGCCAGCCAGCAAGTACCTACCAGGTCCAGGGGTAGCCAGTTGAAATAGGCATTGTCCTGGTGCCAGGGCTTCTCCGAACCGATGAAAGGTGGTTTGGAGAGTGCCATCGTCGCCTTCAGGACCATCTCCTGGCCGATCAGATCACCAAGAAAACCACGGATCTTTGCATGCTGAACGAGATCCTGAAAAACAGGGTGCTGCTGGTCATAGTCGTGTAGTTTGCGATAGTTCAATTCAGCCTCTTCCAGCGTCAATGCGCTCGGATCGACGCCAGACTCAAAATGAATTGCACATCCCGTCTCTGCGACGACGCGGAGCCCTGCATAGTTCTTTGTTGCTCCTGCTGGAGCTTGTTGAAGACTGGCCCGGCCTGTTTCGAGTTGCCGCATCATCGTATCGGTCACCTCGCGCAAGGCGACTCGGGCAGCTTCCACCTCCTTCTGAGACAGGACATTCTGGAAGGCGACATATCCCAGTTCAGTGTATTGAGCTCGATGGGCGGTGGTCATCTGATCGGGGCACGGTTCAATCACGGCAGTCACAGTGGGACAGCTCCATTTGCAAGGCTTAGGGGCAGGGCTGAAATCACTCGGGGCAGAGACAACATGGAAATGTAGGTATCCGGCTCTTTCACGGCAGGGCCGCCGCTACTTACCAAGCCATCGAAAGGATGTAGAATCGATCTTCGGTGGCCAGCTGATCGGGCCTATTTCCCCGTCCAAATGAAAGACATGCAGGCGCAGCGGTTGGATATAAAATCGAAGTCGGTGATCACAGACTGGCCTTCTTTTCCGACAACGAATTTTTGAAAGGCTATCTGGGAAACCCGGCTGATCTGGCGCCGAATGACGACCGGTACACGCTCCTATGCACACAGACATCTGATTGTTCCATCTGTTGCCCCGATCCATAAAGCATCACCACTCGGCAAAGGTGCGGCACCGAGAGGAATGTTCATGGCAAGACGGCCCTCAAGTGCACCGGTTTGCAGACTCAGGCAGTATACATAGCCATCGGCGCCACTGACCCACACGTGATCACCGGCAACCACGGGTGAGCTCAATGTTGTGGGGCCTTGCCGGAGATAGGGTGTGAATAGTGGTATGTGGGTCTCCACTTGCCACGTCCACATGATGCGACCCGTGTCGATGGCGACGGCATGGACCTCACCTTTGCCTGTCGAAAGGATGAGGCGATCATCTGTCAGTGCCGGTGTTGTCTGAATTCTCTGCAACGACACGGGGCACTCCCAATGAACGTCACCCGTGGACAAACTCAGACAGCGTATGGCGGAGCCACTGACGGCATAGAGGACCTCGTCGCCGATGACAGGCGTGGAATACACGTAGTTGGTTTTCTCGCCATCACGCTGCCAGATGGTAGCCCCCGTCGCCAGATCAAGGACGACGAGACTCGTCGGCTGACTGTAGAACGCAAGGACAAGGTGTTGACCGTCCGTGGCTGGTGAAGGGTACGACGAGATCCAATCCTCGCAGCCCAAATCGTCGCGTACCCAGTCGACGGCGCCACTCTCCGCGTCGAGTGCGGCAAAATGAGAACTGACGCCAGCGAAGATCCGACCTTCATAGGTAAGCGGTGAACTATACACCCAGCGCCTGCCTGGGTGGGGCAAGTCATAGGCCCAATGCAGTGTTCCATCTGTGTGATCCAATGCCACCAGCTTACCAGTGATTGTCAGTGCGAACGCGCACTCATCCATGCAGGCAGCCGAATGACGAATCGATGCACAGGCAGAGAATTTCCACTGCTGGTCTCCGGTGACCGCATCCAGTGCCGTGACCCCAGCGCCGCTGCCATCGTCATCATCCCAGGTAGTCTGAATGAGTCGGCCCTGGTGTAAAACAGGGGCCGCTGTATGAATGCCACCGCCGACTGACGCGGACCACGCCTGCCGTAACTCGGGGGCTGGACCATTGACAAGGGAACCGGTGCGCCGCGGGCCACCATGAAACTGGGGCCACTCCTCGTTTGGGGTTGGTGCCGACGATGTGGCACCCAACTCCGATGTTTCTGCGGTATCGACCCCCGGCCACAGTGTTTTGGCTGTGAGGGTCCGACTCTCACAGCGTAGCTCATCGTCAGAATAGCTGAAGACTCTATAGCCTCGTGGGGTCTGATCGATACCACCAAAACAGAGGGTAGGTGTTGCGTAGTGGGTGATACCGCCTGTGTCGAGGTAACGGCGACTCGAGTGCCAATGACCAGAAAGCACGCCGATGATTCGATGCTGATGAAGGCGTGCGTAGAGTTCATCTCCCCACGGGAAATGGTTGACTACGAGGATCGGCCGATTTCCCGGTTGTTCTGCAAGATCCGTGTCGAGCCACGTATCAATACTCGAGCGGATCCAGGGGAAGGCCTCCTGGCTGTCTCCTGCACTGAGGCCCTCTCGCTGCCAAGCCTCGCCATCATACATCACCAGATGCAGGGGGCCAATGTCGGTGCTGTAGTGCAATGGGCCCAGATGATGCAGATAGGCGCCAGCATCCACGCCACTATCATCGTCGTGATTACCTGGGGCCGGATAGACGGGCACTGGCAACTCGTTGAAGATCCGTCGAAGGGCGTCGAATTCTTCGGGTTTACCACTTGCTGTGAGATCGCCACTGGCGATGATGAAATCGAGGTCACTGGCATCGAGGATTCGCGCCAGATCATCGCGCAAATCTTGCGGCAGGCATCGCCGTTGGGTGGACAGGTGCATGTCCGTGATCTGGGCGAAGTGGAGATGACCCCGCGGATCGAAGGTGGTACCGACACCGCCAAAGGGTGGCATCGGCGCACCTTGATCACTGGTACCTAGAGTTTTGGCACCTTGGTAGCTGGCCTGGTGTGCGGCGGGCAAGGTCGACGCGACTTAGCCGGCGGCAGTCTGCAGAGATGCCTTGCTACGCGTGCCTTGAAGTTCGTACTCCGGCGTGCGGCGATCGAGAAGTTGCAGAGACAGGTCGATGATCTCGCGCGCTTCGTCTGATGTCGTGGTGCCAATGGCGACCATGTCCTGATCGCGCAGAGTATTCCAGACGAAGGACAGACCCACGACCGGCAACAGCCGACCGGCGGCGAGGGGCTTAATCGACATGACGGGGTGTTTCGCATTGTTAATAATTCGCATGACCCAGTCTGCTTCAACCTGCATGAGGAAGCCGGCGGCATTGTAGATCTGGATATACGTGGCCACATCGGCGCCCTGTGCATCAGCGTAGACGACGGATTCGGGCATGTGGGTGGAAAGGCCCGGAATCATATCGTGTTCACGGATCAATTTGGTATAGACGTCCAGATCACGGATCTTTTTGGCCCGCCGATCAACAAGGGCGTCCGTGACGGCCATATGGGGCAGACAGAAGGTGGCACCCTGCTCTTTGCAGCGCGCGAAGACCCTGTCGGGCTCCATGTCTGCTGGGCCATCTGGCAGGATGTTGAAGTGGGGCGTGATGATACGGGTGAAGGGTCTACCCGTCTTCTGTTCCACGTCGTCGACAGCCTGTCCGAAGGCGTCGGTGAAGTGGGGCCCCATAATCGCGTCCACACCTGCCTCCGAGAACACGGTGAGAATGTCGGCCATACGCTCGCGAGTCTGCAGGTCACGAATGAATTTGTCCTGGGCACGACTCGTGTGGGAGTAGCCGAGAAACCAGTTGGTGCCGACGAGTAGGCGCGGCATGGATACGCCGCCGACCATTGTACGTGGGAAGTCCGTCATGATTCGTGCTCCTGTGTAAGTGGGCTGGCGCCCACAATATGCGTTGTTGCCGCTGCGGGTGATACTCGCGTGTACCCTGAACGCCTTTGGAGCCTCACGCGTGTTTCTTTCTCATCATGCCGCCTTTGTCTGCGGCATCCGCATTCCGACGAGCGGCGGCCCGATCCTTCTTCATTTGGGCCATCGTTTTCGTTTTCACTCGGGCTGCCCCGGTTGTCTTGCGTGTGCCCAGTGGTTTCTCAATAGCGAGGCGTTTCTTCGCCTTTGTTACATCCGCCTTGTATTGTGGCAGCCACTTGCTTTGGGCGACGAGCATTTCGTCCACCATCTGCCAGATTTCATGCGGATTGCACACGGCCCCCACGAGGGGATCCATCATCATTGCCTGTTTGAGCAACTCAAGATTGCCGTCAATGGCGGCTTCAACGGCCATTTTCTGCACCGAAATTGAGGTGTTGCAGACAGCAGCGCAGCCAAGGGGTAGATCCCCCACCTGTGGGATGCTGATGCCATTTTTGTCGATATACCCCGGGACTTCGACGATGGACTCGTCTGGCAGATTCGGAATGGCACCGTCATTCATCACATTGAAATGGCCGCGATAGGTTCGTCCCGTCTCACGCGCTTCAATGATCCAACTGCCGTGCTCTTCAGACCGTGTTTCCGGGCTGAACACGGGGGGCTCCTGTTTCATCCAGTTGGGGAAGTCGGTGGTGAACCAATTGCGGCCTTCCGTGCAGACGCGCAGATAGCCACCGGTTTCGCCATGGATCCAGCTGTCCATGGCGATCCAGTCCTTGATCTGATTCGTGCGCTTCCGATACCAGGGCAGATACTCAGAGACATGGCCATTGGATTCTGTCGTGTAGTAGCCGAAGCGGCGCAGCATGTCGATACGAACCTTCTCAGTGCGCGAGAAGGTTGGGTGCTGTTCGAAGCCCTCCAGTAGTCGATCGGTCCAATCTTTGCCATCGCAGAGGACCTGCACATACCAAGTCTGATGGTTGATGCCGGCGGCAATGATGTCGACCTCTGGCTTGGTCACCTTCCTGTATCCGCGGCTGCCTTCCTTTTTTCCCTTGTTCACCAAACCCTCGATGACACTGCAGATCTGGCGATGCCCACCCTGCACTCCGTGGCACAGGCCCAGTGTCGTGACGCCACCATATTTCAGTGCTGCCCACGTATTCATAGCCATCGGATTGGCATAGTTGAGGAACAGAGCGTCTGTCGCACCCACTTCACGGATGTCTTTGCAGAAGGCGAGGATCTGCGGAATGTTGCGCTGGCCATACATGATGCCGCCTGCGCAAAGGGTGTCCCCCACACACTGGTCCACGCCATACTTCAGGGGGATGTCGATGTCCGTCTGAAACGCATCGAGTCCGCCGATTCGAGTCGTATTCAGGATGTAGTGCGCACCGTCCAGCGCACGACGTCGGTCGACGCTTGTCGTTAGTTTTGCCGCGACGCCATTGGCTTCGATGTCACGACGAGCCAACTGAGCAATCATGTCGAGATTTCGCTTGTTGGTGTCGTGGAAGGCGAACTCCGTGTCCTGAAGCTCCGGTACAGTGAGAATGTCCTTCATCAGACGACGTGTGAAGCCGATGCTTCCAGCACCGATGACGGCGACCTTGATGCTCATGGTGTTCTTGGGCCTTGTGGAGATGGAATGAGGGGATCGAGTTGAAGATAGATGAGTCGGCGTCCTCTCCGATAGGGGGGCCGAGTCTGATCTCAAGAGACGCCCTGGGGGATTACTCGCGTCGGCGGGACCCGTGACGCCAGCGGCCTGACCGCCACCGCTTGGGTCATCGGGTGACGCTGGTGGCCGTGCGGGTGCTCGACAACAGCGGCTCGGGCACGACCTCAGGGGTCATTGGCGGCATCGAGTACGTGGCCAACATGAGCCTCGGTGGGGGCTTCTCACAGGCACTCAATGATGCCGTGACGGCCGCCGCTGGCGGCGTGCTTTTCGCGCTGGCGGCGGGCAACGAGTCGACGGATGCCTCAACCCGGTCACCAGCCAGTGCTGAGCATCCCAACATCTACACAGTATCGGCCATCGGCCAAGACGATTGCCTGGCATCCTTCAGCAACTTTGGCAGCCCCGTCGACGTGGCCGCCCCCGGTGTGGGCGTGCTGTCCACGAAGAAGGGCGGCGGCACGACGACCTTTAATGGCACCAGCATGGCGGCGCCGCACGTGGCGGGTCTACTTCTACTCGGAACACTTGGGTAGCAATGGCATTGCTTGCGGTGACCCGGACGGTGTCCCTGATCCGATAGGGCACCTCTAGAATGCCGACTGGCTACATTGCAGCCTTGATTCGACGCTCTGCTGGGAGGTCCGCGGTATATCCCCATACCTACGGATGGGGAATACCTCTGCACTGACCCACACTTGGCGTAGCGGTCTATGCCGCAATCGCTGGCCAAAAAGTGCCACCTCTTCGCCGGTCGTTCCATCTTGACACTGACATGCAGCCATTTTTTTCGGTAAACTAGCCTGTTCGTTTCTGCTTGTGGTTCCTGGCCAGTCTCGCGATGCTTGCCACCCTCTTGGAGTTGTTCCCCGCTCCCTTCGGTTATCTGCACTTGTCACCCGTCGCCTGGATCGCCACGGTCATCCTCAAGACGATCGGCGTGCCTGCGGAATTGACGACCCGTGATGCCGCCGCCGGCTATTGCCTGCTCGACCTCGATGGTGTGCACTATCTGGTAACGCACGAGTGTACGGGCATCGTGGCCGCCTTCATCGTGACCGCGGCGATTATCGCGTATCCAACGGCTCGAACGCAGAAGCATCGGGGACTGGCGCTGGCAATTCCTGCCGTGACGCTGTTCGGCGTGCTGCGACTCGTCGTTCTCGGTGTGGTGGCACAATCGAGACCGGAGTGGATCGACGTCTTTCACGTGTACATCATGGAGTTGGTGACCCTGGCATTTGCCATATTCGTCTTCGTGTACTGGATTGAGGAGTTTGCTCGCCGGTGATGGGCCCTGCCATGCGCAAGGCATCGAGTTTCCTGGTTCGATTCCTGGTTATCGTGGTCATCCTCTTCCTGCTGTGGTCCTTTCTGTCCCAACTCTACTTGTCCAGCCTCGTCGTAGTCTACAACACCATCGCGTCGACGACGGTGAAATTTGCCGTTTATGGAGGATCTCTCGCCGCGGTGTATCACGGTTTGCAGCCCCAGCCCATGATTCTGCTGTTGCGCGGAAACGATGTTTTCTTCATGAATCTGCTGATCGCCCCGAGTCTGTTGCTATCGACCCGCCTGGGGTCCCTCCGATCACATCTGGTGTGGATCGCAAGCGTCACCGGGCTCATATGGCTTGGACATCTTGTGAGCCTGGGATTCGGGTCGTATCTCGTCATCTGGGACTTCGTCGACTCGCTGGGTCCAGGTCAAAGTCAGGACATTGCGCTGAGAGTCGAGGACTTGTTCCCGCGGGCTACCTAGCAGAAGGCACGGGCCATCTTCGACCGTTGGCGAGTCTGGGGAAGACCGACGCTGGCTCTGGTGGTATGGTTCTACGCGGCCGCAGACTATCTAGGGCTGGACAAGGCAGGGTCCGGGACGGACGGGGGAAAGCCGTAGGTTTGGCTGAGCAGTGGCTGTCGCTTGCTGGTGGACGGCGCCGAGGCAAGCGACGGCGGAGAGGGATTGTGGAACACGGCGCCCAAGCGGGCAGCAGCCAGCGGTGGAGTCTTCTGGGCAGGCAGAAGCGCTTCTCCGGCTACCCCGAGGAAACCTCCCAAGCAGACCAGACAGATTCCCAAAGAGGCAAGGCCAACGGCTTTCCCCATAAGGGACATAAGGGCGGTGACAGATTGTGAAGCCTCCAGTGCCAGCCGCCCGGTCGGGTTTGTTATGTCTTGATGTGATATTTTCATTGGTTGTAATACCTTTATCGTCCATTTTGCCGCATTTCGGTAGGATTGTAACACAGGAAGCAAGGGGGTTTTGGCTACCTACACAGGAGACTGGAGAAAAATCTTCGCGACCTGCCTGGTCTCAATGGCATTCCTGTTTCTGACGCAGCCCAGGTGCGTAAGTGCTCAGCCGCAGGGCGTGGAAGTCTCTTTCGCGGGACTCTCCGGTGTGAACACGGTCGCCCCGGGAGGGGAGATTCTGGTGTATGCCGTCGAACTGAGAGATTCCGTTCCTGCCGACGGGAGAATCGCCATGATCGGCGGGACTGGGGGGGTTGGGGGAATTCTGATTACCCTGACCGACCGCCTGGCCAGCGGGATCGTGGCGGCGGATTTCAATGGACTTAAGCTCTATCGCAGCACAGATGGCATCCTCGACGGCGGCGACACCTTCCTCAGAACCGAGGCCCCCGTCGTCATCGGCGGGGCGTTGCTGGTGGACTTCGTCTCCTCCCGGCTGCGGGGGGTTCGATCTTCTTCCTCATCACCGCTGATATCGCCGTCGGTGCAACCATTGGTGGCGCTTTCCGCTTTGGTGCGGTGGGTCTCCACATCGACATGAGGGACTTCATGGGAGGGGCTCCAACGATTTACACGATCGGATCGGCGATCGCCGCCAACGACGCCAACTATATCATCATCTCGACATCATCAGGCAGTTCGTCTCCGTCTTCTTCTGCAGCAGCGAGTGCCGGCACAAGGACTGTCAAGGCGGTTCCCTTCGAACATGCCTGGCTCCTCGCCCTGTTCATCGGCGTATATGCGGTTTACACGATTGTTCAAAGAGGTAGGTGAGAGCGCACCTCCTATTAGAGCGCGTTTTCGGAACTGCTGTCCTTCCGTGAGCGACCCCTCGATCTGTTCTCTCAGGCTGTGGTACTGCGCGTCATACTCTGATTGGCGTTGGCAGATACAAATGAAGGGGACCCGAGTTCAACAACTCAGGTCCCCTTTATTTACGTCACGGTGTACGATGGCGATGGTCTCTTTGGTTGCCTCTGCGATATCGGCGCCATTCCGATAGAAGCGGCTGCGGGTTTGAGGCAACTCCAGGCGTTGTTGCCACAGGCGCACAGATTCGCTCGGGCAATACGGATTCCTGAATGGTTCATACGATCTGAATGATCAGACCGAACTTTATGCTACCGATATCACCGACGATTCATTGACGGCCGGGCCATCGCAGACCAGACATTCTCCGCCAAAGTGCTAACAGATCTGATTCTCAACGATCAGGTCAATGAGATGTTTGGAATCAACCTGGCAGTGGATAATCTTCTCGACGTCTTTCCGGTTCCAGGGTCAGATATCGCGCATCACGTGATTGCCCACCTGTCCCGTGAAGAAGTCGATGACCAGCCACAGACCGCTGACGGCGACAGAGCCGAGAATCATGCCAAGGAAGAACTGGCGGCTGCGGCGGAAGAGAGGCGTGCCTCCATACTTGAGCACCACGACTTTGATCAGCCAAGCAAGCATTACACTGAACCATATCTGGTCGGTGACGCGCGTGGCCATGATGGGGAATCCGATCGGATGCAGCGGCCACCACAAGAACCGGCTCTTCATCCAGGTGAAGATCGTCATGGCGATGGCGCCGATGCCGACGAAGCCCATGCCCTTCCAGTAGACACCGGCGGGTTCCAGTGTCGTCACCGTGGTCGCATAGATGATTTTCGGATAGTGCAAGAAGAACCATCGATCGGCGTTGTTGCCGCCGCCGCGATAGGTCATCTCGAGTATGGCCCAGGTCGCGCCGAATAGTCCGATGAAGAGAGCCATCATGATTGCCCAGAACACGAGGCGGCGGCTCTTGGTGTCCATGCCCTCGATCAGCTTCAAGCCGTTGGCAACGACACCCATGAGAAAGACGCGAACGTCGGCGGCGACGGGATAGGTGAAGGAAAAGTTGGCGATGGATACGCTGCCCAGGAGCTTGGACCCGAGGCCGAAGATCATGAAGTCCGGCGCGCTCAGGGGAGCGAGGACGACGGCGATTCCCGCTTCGGCGACGATTCGTGTGACCGCGTAGTAGATGACGAGAGCGAGGCCGACGAAGGTGAGTCCCGCCCACAGTGGTGTCCCGAGATACCAGAACCAGAGGACCATGACCACGACGCCCCCTAGCAGGCCGAACACGGCAGCGCGATAGGACATGATCTCGTCGTCGTCACTCAGATCGGACTCCATCCACAGCGCCTTCCTGAAGACCTGAGTGAGGTGTTCGCGTGCCATCCACAGCCCAGAGCCAACGAACACGAGCAGGGCCCCCAGTCCCTGGTAACTCATGAGTTCGGAGACGCCAACCGTCCACACCCACTGGTCGGGCATCGGGCCGCTGTGAAAGACAAAGAACATCTTCTCCAGCTTCGCCAGGAGCACGAATCCCCAGACACCGGCGGCGATGGTCGGGCTGATGAGGTAGGAGAAGCCCATCACGGTGAAGCTGATGACCATGTTCAATGACTGGTGGCCTGGCAGGGGGATGTGCCAAGCGGTCGTGATCGTCGGAAAGCCGCCCAGGTAGTTGCTGAGACCGTTGAGTGAGCCGACGATGAATGGCAGCGAGGCACCAATCCACATGGCCCTGCTCCTGAAGAAGGGGTTTACAGCCACATCTTCCCGCTCATCCGCCATCATGGCCTGAGGGATCTGGACCAGAGGATAGGCCAAGCGTTCGTGCTCGACCCACTGGCGCCTGACGATGACGGGAATGCAGATCATGGTGATGTAGAGAGCCAGCAGGAACACGCTCCAGACCATCAGCGGACGGATCCAGATGCCGTAGGGGATGTTGTGTTCGGGACCGGGGAAACCTTCGTAGAAGAGCTGATTGTGGCTGCCGTCGTTGACGACCAGATCGGCAGGCAGGTGCGGCAACAGCGTCTCGGCCCAGTTATTGGTAGGATCGGCATAGTAGAACATGCCGCTGATCGCCGGCAGCAGGGCCTCACAGAGACTGGTCGCCAGCGACGAAACCACCATCAGCATGACGTAGACGAGGATCAGCTCGGAACGGTTAAGGGTGAGCGTCTTGCCCATGGCGATGAGGACGATGTTGAGCGCCAGGACGCCGACCATGAAGCTGCTGAACAGCACGCCCGGAGAGTAGGCCAACATGTCATCGAAAGGGGCGTAGTGGGCGGCATACGCCCCTGCCGCGATCACGAAGAGGGCAACTGCCAGCCACAACCTTCCGGTGGTGAGCTTGAACAGGACATTGAGTCCCCCCACCAGAACCAGAAGGAGCAGGATCGCCCCTGTCGTACTGAAATGCAGGGATAGATAACTACCCCGGATGATAATATCAGCGTAGTTGGCGGCAACGCCGAGGAAGAAGCTGAGGAACGCTCCGATGAGGAGAGCTCGCAGGTGTATGGGCTGGTGGTCGGATTCGTCCTCACCGATCACCGACGAGCCCCTACCTGTGAGATAGCGTTTGAAGTCCTGGGGGATTCCGAGGCTCATGATCGCTCCGTCAGTTCGCCTGAGCCGGTCGCAGCAGGGGACAGGCCGAGGCTTTCGAAATCGACCGTGAGCCGGCGGCCCGTGTCGGCATGCTCCTGTCTCAGATCTTCGTTCATCGTCTGCCAGATCAGAAACTGACGCCGCAGCTTGATGGCGAAATCCTGGTTCAGACGGTGCCAGTGAGCCAGAGGGCCGTTGAGGCGTTCGATGTAGATCTCGACTTCGTTGATGCCGCGTGTGTCAGACGGGTACATGGAGATTTCCAGGTATTGGCTCACGCCCAAGTCGAACGGTGCCAGCCAGAGTGCTAACTGCACCGAGTGTATGGGACCATCAGGTCCTGTGCGACGAACGATCCGCGTCAGGTCCGCGTACAGGTCGCCGGTGGACTCGTCGCTGTAGGAGTCAAACATGGAATAGAGGAAGCCGCATAGGCTGTCAACGGCAGCGGCATTGGCCGTGAACGGGAAGATGAAGCGCAAGACGTTGCCGTCCGGCGCAGGAATCTGCCACCGCCGTACGACATCGGGCACGGCCATACGCGAGGCAGCCACGGCAGGGTAGACGGCGGACAGGAGCACCAGGACCATGACGATGCTCGCCGAGGCCACGGCTGCCGTGGAGGAGTAGTTCAGCGAAACGCCGGTCAGCATGTCGAAGCCGATCAGCACCTTGGAGGTGCCTTGGCCCAGGATGTACCCGAAGACAACGCCAAGCACGGCGTATACGCACGCCTCGGCCAGAAACAAAAACGAGATGTGAGCCGGCGCTAGGCCGACAGACGAATAGATGCCGATCTCTCTGAAGCGCTCGTACACCGAACCCATCATGGTGTTGAGCATGATGAGGGCAGCCAGTATGGCGGGAACCACGAGCGTCATGAGTCCGTCAACGGAAGTGACGCCCAGGGAGGTGAAGGTCATCGCCTGCAGCTGGCCAGCGTTGCCGGTCACGCCCGCGTGCACCGTATAGGCGCTGCGGGCGAGGAAATCCCTGATGACCCTTTCGCCGTCGACCCCGTCGTCGAAGCGCACGGCGATGGTGTAGTCGTCCGCGCCGATGGCTGCGAGCCTGTTGTGTGGGACGATGACAAGGCGCTTCGCCGGCAGATGGCCGAACCGCGCCGCGGCGAGCTGTTCGAACTCGGTCTTCCCCTGCTGTCGGTCAAGCTCTCTGCCGGGAGTCATGAGCTCGCTGAACTCCTGACGGACCGGAGTCAGTGGCTCGTGATTGAGGTCGTGGACCTTTTCGAACGCCGCCGAATCGTAGAGGCCCCTGATCTTCCAGTCTCTCCCGAAGAAGGTCAAAGTGGACCCGACGGCGGTTGATTTGCCATCGGCTGACTCCAACCCGAGCTCGTCAGCCAGCGTCTGGGAGATGATGACGCTACTCTCCCAATCGTCCTCGAACCAGCTGCCAGCCACGAGACTCCTGTCAATGTGTGTGACCAGCCGTTCGGCTGGGGAGAATCCGAGCACGGCATCCGCCGTCGACGAACCCGTCACTGCCATCAGCGGTATCTGGCCTTCCATGTCCCGGTGATTAAAACGCCAGGTTCGAGGGACCACCGTGCCGGCGTCACCGAAATGGGAGCGCACGTAGTCGATGGCGGGGTAGTCCCAGGCCCACCAATAGGGATCCTGAAGGAGCATCCCGTGGTAGGCCGGCTGCCAGTCGGACGCAATGGCCAGTACACGGATGGAAGGGATGAAGGAGGTGAAGGAGAGCACCGTAAAGGTCAACAAGGTGATCGTCGTCAACGTGAGCGTCGTGCGTACCGCACGCCGCCGCATGTTCGATATGCCCAGTGCAAAAGCCGTGTAGAGCGCCCCCGAACGGCTCATTTCAGACGCATCCGTGCCGCCCTGCCGCAGTCGTTGGGCGAGCATGAATGCGTTGAAGCGGCCCATCAGCAAGGCAACGACAAACAATCCTGTCACACCGATCAGGATGGCCAGCAAGATGACCATCGGATTGGCAAGATCGAAGGCCGGGTGCACCTGTGAAAGGACGACCCAACAGACCAGGAAGATCATAGCCAGGAGCACAAGCTGGCGATGAACCTGTGTCGATGAGAACAGGAGTTTTTCGAGAAAGATCACCGCGGGCAGCAGAATCGCCACGAAGAAGACGAGCCCGAATAACACGTCGTTCTGCGTGCCCTTCACCTCAGGGTAGGCGCGGTATTCCTTCGCCAGCGCTTCGCGGGCGAACTTGGCGTAGCGTCCCCACCGCTTATCGGCTCGCGCCTCCTCAGCCCTCTCGATGAGCACGCGAGCCGACTCGTGCAGATCCTCCACCTTCGGATTCTCGATGGAGAACGCGCGCAGCTGCTGCAGGCGCGATTCGTCGAGGACCCACATGTCTTTGGCCGACTGCAGCGTGACGTGAGGTATCAGTCGCCGTGCCGACGTAGAGAAACCCGAGCCGGTTGCATCTTCGCCAGGCGCGCTGGCTGCGTTCGCCAGCAGCATAACGGATCCATCTAGCAGACGCAGCGAGTCGCCGGGGGCGCCGAACAGGACCATGGCTTCGTCGCCAAACTCGCCCATCGAGTACCCGAAGGTGCGCGGCGAGATGCCGCGCTGATCCATTATCTTCGTATTCCAATCACCCATGGTGAAGAACCTCGACGTGGCGATGCGCTCGTAGAGGTCCAGGGAAGTGGCCGGGAAGAGCACCGTCGTCCAGGCGGTTTCGTTCTTGGTGAGGGTCTGCTGAATTGTCCCGATCGTCTGCGCCTGCTCACCCCTGTCCGTGGCGTGCGTGATGTCGCCGGTCGTCGGGTCAAGGAGGAACCCGTGTACTTCCAGGCTCATCGGGGGCATCCCCGATATGCGGTAGTCCCCCTTCTCGTCCGCCATGGCCAGCCAGGGACGCCAGACATGAACGCGGTCGGGCGTCAGAGAAGCGATCCCGAACGATACGGGCTCACTGATTCTGGCGCCCCGAGCGGACGGGTGTCGCAGTGAACCATGGATGGTCCGCTGCTCGTCACGAATGTTCTGATCGTGGCCCGCCCGCAGACCCACCGGGTCGTGACCGTACAATTGGTGATCGCTCAGTGCACGGTGCAGGAGATCATTGATCAACTCGCTCTGTCGACCGAGGCTCTCGAAGTCGACGAACTCGACCCGATCCAGCGGTGAGTCGAGACGCAGACGTGGGTCTTCGACGGTGCGCAGTTCGAGCGTCAGGATGCCGACGCTGCGGGCGATGGCCCCGTTCGAGATGGCCTCGCCGCCAGAGAGATAGCTTTCGAGTGTGCGGCCTCGCGGCGGGCTGATGCCATTCAGGAGCGCCGCTCGCGGCTTGCCGTCTTGAGCGTGCTGCCGCGCGCCCTCCTCATAGCCCACGAAACTTCGTGCCAGCGGCGCGAATACCCGCTGAAACTGCAGCCGGTGGTTGGTATTCCAGATCGCGACGCGGTTGCTGTGGCTGGACAGATCGAGGCTGATAAAGAGGGCCAGGTCGAGGCTGTCTGGTTCGGTGTACAAACCCACGTCTTGTGTCTGCAGACCGATTCGGGTCAATTCATAGGACAGGTGAGGTAGGTCGAAGTCGGCCAATTGAAGCTCGCCGGCCGCATCTTGCAGGAAGTCGAGTCCGAGCGAGTCCGCGCTGAGACCCTTCTCCTGCAGCAGGCGTTGCACCTCGGCCACCTGGATGCGATCCCTGTCCAGGCGCCGGGCCATGCGTGTTTTGAAGAGCGGCGACAACCGTGCGTGACGGTTGACGAAATCGACGATGCCGGCTTTCCTGACGAAGTGCGCGCCGCTGGCGAGCAGGACGACCGAGCGACCCGGGGGATGATCGCGCAGAGAGCGGGCGAACTCGATCAGGGCCGCTATCGATGCCGCGCCCTCAGCAGATGGATTGAGACCCGGAACAACAGACGTGCCGTCGTAGTATGCCTCGATGGCAAATAGTTCACCGCTCAGGTCCGGGTCGGTTCCGGGAATGATCCCCCAGATGTTCCAGGTCGTGTGTTGTTCCCAGTCCATGCGGGCTTTGAGTCTCACTCGGATCGGCCCCTCGCTCCTGACTCGCTCCCTCAACTTCTCTGCCGCTGGCCTCTCGAGCCAGAACCTGGGCATGTCGAGGGGGGCCGCGCTCCACTTCTTGCGGGTCTCCTCTAGCGTCGTTTCGTCGGGCTCGAGGAAGACGACGGCCCGTGCCCCGAGCGAGGCCGGTGTGCGCCACCGATGAGCGGAGTTGAACTCCATGAGGACGATGCGGTCGACGACGTCCATGCCCTCCAGGTCCTCGTAGCGACCGTGACCGCCATAGATGAGCTCCGCTTCCACGCCCGCTGGCGGAATTGTGCTCGTACGCACCAGGTTGGGCCACATCGACCACAGCTGCAGTACCGTACCGTCCACCAGAAGCTCCAGGGAGGCTCCCTTGTCGATGGGCACGGTGACCTCCAACGGCTCGCGGCGAATGTCCTGGACGCCGGCCGCTCGCAGCTGCTGCTCGACGTAATCAGCGGCGAAGAGGTCCCCGGCGTAGCCCGGCATGCGCGAGCCGTGGCTGGAGAGTTCCTCGACTGTGCGCTGCAGTCCCTCGGGGTCAGCGTCACAAGGGACGCCGGAGATCGCTAGCCCGAATGCGCACGCGAGGGAGCGCACGGCTGCACCGATGGCCGTCATGGGAGCGTGCAAATCATACTTTCAGGTATAATGAAAAGGTGCATACGTTGCCAAGCGTCTCGAGCCGGGGAAGTCACCGGTCGAGATCGATGGCTCTCGTGAAAAGAGGGGTGCCGCTCGCGAGTTGGCTTGCGGTCCCTCCCCATGACGGGTTATTTGCCTTGCACGCAGGACAGGGCCACTCTGGAATAGAGGCGTGGGTCGGCTCTATTGGAACTCAACTGGTGCAAATTCGACTCAAGGAAGGGTAATCCAAAATGGCTGGGAACGGAAAAGTACAAATCCAAATGATCGGCTTCGCGACCCTCAAGCTGACTTCGCCGGAGGGCAAGGTTCTGCTTGTCGATCCCTGGCTGACTGGCAACTCGTTTTTCCCGGACGGGAATCCGGCAGTACCTCAAGCATACAAGGATGACGTCGGTGCGTTTGGGAATGTCGATATCATTCTGCAGACGCACGCCCATTTCGATCACTTGA
>Ga0114999_10000787_pt1 | contig 46571 bp, 36 predicted proteins | sample ArcticOcean_MG_C_3_FD_89820 | JGI IMG/M metagenome (GOLD analysis project Ga0114999, IMG submission 89820) | Marine microbial communities from western Arctic Ocean - ArcticOcean_MG_CB8_126 | ecosystem: Environmental > Aquatic > Marine > Oceanic | place: Arctic Ocean: Canada Basin | collected...
ACGCCGGGGTGAGACCGCACTGGCTGGTGTATTTCGCCGTGTCCGACAGCGATGCGACGACGATGCTGGCGGCGGAGAACGGCGGCAAGGTAATTGTCCCGCCGACGGACATCCCGCCGGGCCGTTTCGCTGTGTTGTCCGATCCGCAGGGCGCGGTGTTCGGGGTGATGACCGCTAACGAGGGGTGAGGGTTTGAGTGTGCGGGTTTGAAGGCTTCTCCCTCTTTCGCTGGGAGAAGGGGTTTGTCGTGCTTCGTACGTCACTCTCGATCTATACCCGGGCAGCGTGGAACTGCTAAATGTCATCCTGAATCGAGTTCAGGATGACATTTAGAGATTGGCGCGTGGCAGACAGTATTAAGCCGTACCGGCAGTTGGGTACCAGATGAGCCGATTATTCGACGCCTACCTAATGGTCGACTGGAGCGGGAAGAACGGGCTGTCTCCTGCTCGACCCTCTCCCGATGCGGTCTGGATAGGCGCTGGTGAGGCGGATGGCCGGGTGCCGCGTGCTCGATACTTCCGATCACGCATGGCCGGAATCTCACACGTCACGCGCCTGCTGTCTCGATGGACCTCTGAGGGGCGACGTGTGCTGGTTGGGTTCGACCTGCCTTACGGCTACCCGGTGGGGTTTGCGCGCTGGTTGGATGGATCGGCTGAAATCCCGGCGTGGCGCAAGACTTGGGACGCTATTTCCAGCCGATACGAGGATAACGATCGGAACGAGAACAATCGTTTTGCCGTTGCTTCTGAACTGAACGCATTTTGCGGTGTGGATACGTTCGGGCCGTTCTGGTGCGCGCCCACTGCGCAGGTCACGAAGACACTACCGCCGAAGATGAAGGGCTATCTGGAGTTTCCGTACGCGATGCCTGATGGATCAACGCTGAGCGATCTCCGTATTTGCGATGCCCGATTCCGTAAGGCGGGGTTGAATATCCACACGTGCTGGCATCTTCTGGGCACCGGCAGCGTGGGAGGGCAGGGCCTCGCCGGCATTCCGCATGTGGCGGCGCTCAGGGATCACCCTTCGTTTGGCGAATACTCGAGAGTGTGGCCGTTCGAGACTGGGTTTACTTCTGATCCTGCGGGTTCCCAGGGTCCGGTGATCGTACACGCCGAGATCTGGCCGCGGGTTGCGGAGTCGCTCATGAACCCCAGGACTCGGATCAAGGACCGAGCGCAGGTTGTCTCTGTGATCGAGTGGGCGCGTCGGCTGGATAATGCCGGAGAGCTGGGTGCGTGGTTTGACGCGCCGGGCGATCTGTCGGAGGGGGATGCGGCGATCGCAGTTGAAGAAGAAGGCTGGATCCTGGGGACGCCTTAGTGGGGTGGACGCGGTAGACCGTTGTTGAATCAGGTTTTCGCGGAATACGACCTTGGTGGAGTGCGAGTCGGGAGATCCTTCGCCTCGGACTCAGGATGACAGATGGATGTGGCCTACAGAGAAGGATGTCTACTGGAGGGCCGGGGTGAGGGGGCGTCGCTTTTAATACGCGAACGGTGCCAGATGGGACTCAAATATTTCCAGGCCGAAACCCGGGGCGTCTGACGGCTTCATTCGGCCGTCTTTTGGCGTCGACAGGCCGGGCAACTTGGCTGCGTCTTCCGGCGCTACTCCGGGTGGTGATGCCACGAAGGTCTCGGTCCACGGGATGGCCGGCATGGCGTAGCAGGCGTGCTGGCCGTACGCAGTATTTCCGCCGCCGTGGGGGATTACTGCGATCCCGGCAGACTCGGCGATGGCGCAGATCTTGACGATGGGCGTCATGCCGCCGACCCAGTTGATGTCCGGTTGCAGGATGTCCACCAGGTGGTGGGCGGCTGCGTACTGGAACGGCGCAGTTGTGTACCAGTGCTCGCCCGTCGCCAGCGTCTGCCACGGGACTCGTTCACGAAGGGCCGCGTGGGCGTCGATGTCCTCGGACCTGAGGCCCTCCTCCATCCACTTCATGTTGTAGGGGCGCAGCGCCTCGGTCAGCCGGACGGCGTACTCCACATCGAACGCCATCCAGCAATCGAGCATCAACTCGACATCGTCGCCGACCAGTTCGCGGGTCTCGGCGATGAATTCCACGTTTTTCTTGAGGCCGTCCAGCCCGTCCGCCGGGCCGTAGGGACACGGTAGTTTCGTCGCCTTGAACCCTAGTTCCATGTACCAGTCGGTGTCGCCGCCGGTCGAGTAGCAGAACAGCTCATCACGTGCGGGTCCGCCGAGCAGCTCGTAGACCGGCTTGTCGAGCAGTTTGCCTTTTAGATCCCACATCGCAAGGTCGATGGCACTCACGGCGTACGACGCCAGTCCCGCCGCGCCGAACGGAGCGCAAGCACGGACCGCCATGTCGTACAGCTTCTCGACCGCCATGCAGTCCTCGCCGGTGAGCAGCGGGCCCAGGTAGTCGTCAATGATCGCGGCCACGGGCCGACCGTGGTTGGCGATCGCAAAGCCCCATGTGCCATCTTCGGCTTCGATAACGCAGCCGAAGTTGTCCCACGTCGGCGTCCAAGACGGCCGGTACGCCGCGTAGCGCGGGTATCGGGTCATCGGGTTCGCCACCGGGCCGCTCTCGATCCAGGACGGTCGGCGCTCGGTCTTGTACTGCGACTCGGAAGGACGGGCGAGCGGCGAGATGGCCGGCAGGTCCAGGGTGACGGCGCGTATGGACTTGATCTTCATGGGTGCTCCGGCTGATTTGTGGGTGAGGCCGCATTCAATGCGCAACCGGCACCGGAGTCAATGGCGCTACCGCCGCCCGCCTGCCAGATTGAGCGACTCCGGAACTGCCCTTAGTCGCATCATTGCTGCGATTCCCAGGGCCGGGCCGATGGCGAGGATTGCGAAGGCCCAGCCCCAGCCGGCGTTGCTTTCGACTATCGGCACGAGCCTGATGGATATCGCGGTCAGCGCGAAGCCGAGGCCGGTCTGGAAGGTGAGCATCGTGCCTACGTATTCCGGTTTGCAAAGCTCCGTCATCGACGTCGAAAACTGGGCGGAGTCGGCAATCACGGACGCGCCCCAGACCAGCACTAGTACGGCGATCGCCCATTCCCAGTCGATCGGCAAGAAACCTACGAACAGCGCCGACGCCCCGCTGATAAGCATCGCCAGGCTCGTCGTGTATGCCCGCCCCCAGCGCTCCGCCATCAAGCCGGCGGCGTAGCTGGCGATGGCCCCGGCGACGAACGCCGCAAAGGCCAGCGCGCTTACCAGCTCGAAGTTTGTCCCGATTATGGTCTTCGCCCCGTACACAGTTCCAAGAAAAACGCCGATCCACGCCCACATTGCGTACAGCTCCCACATGTGGCCGAGGTAGCCAAACAGCGTCAGTCGAGGGCCGCGCTCTGTGAATACTCGGAGCAAATATCGCGAATTGAATCGGGCTCCGCTCACGTTGTATGGACCGTCTCGGACGAGCAGGACGACTAGGACCGCGGAGACGCCGGCAAGGATGGAACTGCCGATGATGGTGGCTTCCCACTTATCGACAAATCCAGATCGCAACAAGTGCGGTGAGCCGGAGCCTATGGTCAGCGCCCCGATCATGATGCCGAGGGCGATTCCACGCCCGGACCGGAACCAGCCGGAGATGATCTTCATGCCGGGCGGGTAGACACCTGCGAGGAAGATTCCCGTGGCGAAGCGGACGGCCAGTATGGCTCCGAAGTCGTCCAGCGGGATTACGCCGAGGTTGAGTAGACCGGCGATGGCGGCCGACGCCCCGAACACGTATCTAGCGTTTATCAGGTCGGCCAGGTTGGTTACGGCGATGATCAGGGTCCCGGCCACGAAGCCAAGCTGAACGGCGATAGTCAGCCACGATAGGTCGCTCGTGGAGAATCCTTTTTCTGCCTCCAGCGCGGGCCCGATGGCGTTTGTGCTGAACCAGACGGACAGCCCGAACAGGGTGGCAATTGACACCACCGCCAGCGTCTTGCGGCGTTCAGCGGCGGTTCGTTTTGCCTGGTCGTGGGTCAGTTCCAATGTATCTCTATGGGGAGGATGGTCATTCGCCCCTACGGTGTTAGTGAATCTATCTGTGTCTTGATCGAAATATCATTCTGAGGAGCTTGCGACGAAGAATCTCGCCGCTAAATGACTGCATGCACGCAGGACCTGCTTGCACTCTGCTAGCCGGGAGATACTTCTCCTTCCCCGGAAGGATCAGCATGACAGTTTGCTCGGCATGCGATTCGTTATCGAAGGACGGGCGGGGCAAGCGCCGCCCATACGGCGATTTGGATGCGTTTGTAGGCATCGCGTTGTGTCGCTAAATGCCGTCGATATCGGCGTATCATTTCTCGGCAATGAAACTTCGCATCGGTGCCGGGGCGCAGCATCTTACACTCCCGGCTCTGATGGCCTCGATCCCGTTCTCGTTTCCGCACGAGGCCAGCATGGCCCCGTTCCTGAACGAGATCGCTGCGGACCTGGATCTGTCCACCGGTATAGCCGGACAACTGGGAACGGCGACATATCTCGGCGGCATCGCGTCCGCGTTAGCGCTCGCCCCGATGATCGGCCAGATGTCCATAAGGCGCGTTCTCGTGCTGGCGCTCGCAATTGTTTCAGCGATGTCCATCGCTTCGAGTTTCGTCGATGATTTTGCGGCTCTTTTGGTGGTCCGGCTTATCGCAGGTTCGGCGGCGGGGATAGTGTTGGCGGCGACCCTTGCCGGTGTAGCGCGGGCATGGACCAACCCGAAGACACGGGTCATACGGACAGGATTGGTGATCGGTGCGATGGCCCTGGGACCGGGAATACTTGGGCCTGTATTGCGGATTATCGGGACGCTCTCAGACTGGCAGGTTGGGCTGGTGGTGTACGGGCTCGTAACTGCCGGCGTCGCAGTCTTTGTTGCGATCGGAATGCCGTCACTGCCCGGGGCGCCGACCGAGATCTCGTTTCGAAATCGGCTGGCTGAAGCGGGACGAGTGGTTGGTATGCCCGTGATCCGAACAGTGCTGGCCGCGCGATTTGTTTCGCAGATCGCGTTCGGGGTCTTTTTCGGGTTTCTAGCGGCATTCTTCATTGACCTCCATCCCGGCAAAGACGCCTGGATCGCGCCCATGTTCTTTGTCGGGCCGTTCGGTTTCATGCAGGCGGCGTTCCTTGGCGGCGCGGTCCTAGCCCGGTTCGGTGTGATGCGGGTGACGGCGGTATCGACCGTACTGACTGGTGTTGCTGTGGTTGGGTTTGCCTGGGTAGCGCCGTCGCCGTATGTGTCCGCGTTCTTTTTCTTCATGTACGGGCTGATGGCGGGAGTAGCGCAGACGGGGATGACGGCGCTGATTTATCAATACTCTGGAATTCGGCAGGGCGCGGCGATCTTTGTCAACAGTGCGTTGGGTCCGGGGGGCAGCATGGCGGGAGCCGTTCTGGGCGGAGTTGCGATCGTGGTTATGCCGGGTTATGACGGTTACAAGGTGCTGATACTGGCGGTCGCGTTGGGTATGGCGGTCACGGCGGTGACGATGCTGATGAGCACGCGTCGAGATCGAGATGGGGCGTTGCTGGGCGAGTAAGTTGTGCGATGAGGATCCGACATGTCTTCGCGCCTGAACTGATCAATGTCGGTGATTCGGTGTCCGATCAACGACGAGATGCAAGTCGGCTGGTGGCGTATCGTATCGCAGCCGGGCTGCTATCCTCCCACTCGTCATGATTATCGATACGCACGCGCACATCTACAGTCCCGACAAAACCACTTATCCAACCATCGAGGATCCGTACACCCCGCCTCCGGGAACCGGGTCGCCTGAGCACTTACGTGAAGAAATGGCGAAGGCTGGCGTCGAACGCGCCTGCCTGATCCAGACATCGACGTTCTATCGCTGGGACAATCGTTTCACGAGGGATACGTCTGCGGGGGCAACGGAGTGGGCGGCCGGCGTCTGCACGCTGGACCCGGATAACGTGCACAGTCCTGAGATCATGTACTCGCTGGTGGAGCGAGCCAACATCAAGGGCATGCGCTCGGTCCCGGCGGCCGATGGATCGCTGGATCACCCGGTCGTACGGGCGCTGTGGGCGCAGGCGCAGGAGTTGGGGATCGTTATCAACGCCCTGGCTCCGCTCGGCGTGGCGGACCAGTTAGCCCGGATGCTGGACGACTATCCCGACCTGAATGTGGTGCTCGACCACTGCCTGTCGCTGACAAGAGGTCCACAATTTGAATCGACCGTCGCCGCCGTTGTAGAACTGGCGCGTCGCCCGAATCTCCACGCCAAGCTGACATTTCTCGGGACCGGGTCTGCTGAGCGGTATCCGTTCTCGGACATGCACGAGGCGCTACGGATGTTTGTTGAAGCTTATGGTCCTGATCGCTGCGTCTGGGGCTCCGACTTCCCGACCGAGTTGTGGTGCCCGCGTGTGAACTACAGCGATCACCTGACGCTCTTCCAGGAGGACCTGGGTTTGTCCGCGGGAGAGCAGGAGTCGATCCTTGGCGGGACGGCGGAGAGGTTGTGGTTTGGGGGTTGAGCCCCAGTGGAGGGCTTATTTTCATGACCGGTATGGTCCGAATACGTTTACGTGATGGTCAGTTGTGGATGAAACTCCGTAGGGGCGAATGACTATCCGCCCCCGCCCGTGCTTCGAGAGCCTCAGGAAGCGGGCGACGGTAGTGACATGTCATCCTGAGTCCGAGACGAAGAGCCTGTCCTGAACTCGATTCAGGACAGGCTCTCGGTTAGTCCACACTCAGGGGTTGGATTTGATCACCGGAGATCGTCTGGCTGAGGTTGCGGCCTGCGGATACGAACCGATGTCTTGGCCGGTTCCGGCGCCCCACTTGATCGACGAGGATGTGATCGTCCCTATGGCTTAAAGAAACCGGATGGACGGAAAGCCGGGAGATTCTTCGCTTTCGGCTCAGAATGACAAATATGCCCCTCGCGCTAGCTACCACCGTAGGGGTCGATACCAATCGACCCCTACGACTGCTGTGCTGACCGTCCATACCAACGAATCCAAACAGCCAAGGAGCGACTGAACTGGCAAATATACGTTTGACCGGCATCGTCCCCATCCTTCAGCTTCCTTTTGATGAAGATGGAGCGGTCCTGTACGGCGATCTCGATGCGGAGATCGATTTCGCGATCAAATCCGGGGTCCACGGCATCGCGCTTGGTGTTGCCAGCGAGATGAACAAGCTGACGGACTTGGAACGGGATGATGTGATCAAGGCCGTGATTTCTCACGTCAACGGCCAGTTACCTACCGTGATCGCCACGAGCGGGCCATCTACCTCGCTCACCATTTCTCGGACACGGCGCGCGCTTGAACTTGGCGCGGATATGGCGATGATCTCGCCGGACGGGTTCGGTGGGTTTCCGGTCGATGATGTCCGAGTCCACTACAACGCCGTAGCCGATGCGGTGGACATCCCGATCATGCTCCAGGATCGAACTGGCGCGTCGCTTGCCCCGTCGCTGATGGCGCAGCTTTCGAACGATCACGCCAGCTTCCGGCACGCCAAGGTCGAGACGTTGCCGACACCTCCACGGTTTACTGATACGAAGCGTCTGGTGGGCAATTCACTGGCGCTATTTGGCGGGGTCAACGGTGCGTTCCTGATCGAGGAGCTGAACCGGGGCTCCGAGGGGGCGATGGCGAGCATCGCGATCGTCGATGTGTTGTGTGAGGTGTGGGAGCAGTATGGCTCTGGCGATACTGCGGGAGCGGCGGAGCGCTGGGAGCGGCATACGCACCTGGTCGAGATGTATCGCTACGAACTCGGGATGAACTACTGGATGGCGAAAGAGATCCTGCGGCTGCGGGGTGTGTTCACGTCCGCCTACCCGAGGCTGCCGGCGCACAAGCCGGATGAGACGGCGTTCCGTGAGGTGCGCGAGATGTGCGAGAGGCTGGGGCTGACTTAGGAGGGCCGCAGCCGCTGTTGCAACTTCTCCCTCATCCCAACATTCTCCCGCTGGGAGAAGGGGTGTGTGAATCTCAAACCCACCCTGAGGCTCTCGAAGGGTGTGAGGTATGGCAACGCGTTGCCGCCGGCTCTCGGCCTACGGCCTCGTCCTCCCTCACCCTTCCGGTAAGCGGAAGGGCAGGCTCCCGGGCCTCTCCCGCGGAGGGGAGAGGGGGCAAGGTTGCTGATCAACTCGGGCGCGAATATAACGTCACCAACGTCATCCTGAACTTGTTTCAGGATCCGCTTGTTTTCGCGATCGACGCCATGTTGAGTCATGGCTCCGGTGTTCAGGAATCTGGTGCAATTGATTAGACGAGGTGGCGGTAACAGAATCGGATCCTGAATCGAGTTCAGGATGACAGTTAGTTGCTTCAGGGTGATAGGTAGTCGCTTCTGTGTGGTGGCCGCGTTTGCCGCCGTCGTGCAGACACAAAAAGAGGGCGGCCCGATTCATAGACCGCCCTCTTGGTTGATCTCTACCTGACCGCCGCTTAGTCGTCCGCGCCGGCGGGTTCATTTGCCGATTGCGTTCCTGACGGCGTGCCCTCGATAGAGATGTTTGGCATCCACTCCAGCCATTTCGGGAAGTACCAGGCGCGCTCGCCAAGCAGGCACATCACGCTCGGCACGAGCAGCGATCGCACGATGGTTGCATCCAGCAGGACGGCTGCGCCGAGGCCGAAGCCCATCGCCTGGAAGAAGGCGATCTGGCCGAGTGCGAACCCACCGAATACCGCCACCATGATGAGCGCGGCTCCGGTGATGATGCTCGCCGTTGTGCGCAGTCCGAAAGCGACCGATTCCGGTGCCTTTCCGGTCTCGTCGTATCGCTCCTTGATTCGACTGAGCATGAACACGTGGTAGTCCATGGACAGGCCGAACAGGATGCTGAACATGAACAGCGGCAGCCAGAACTCTATCTGCTCGACCTGTTCAAATCCGAACAGGTCGATCATGAACCCCTTCTGGAACACCAGCACTACGAGTCCGTATGCAGCGCCGACGGATAGCAGGTTCATGATGATCGACGCAATCGAGATCGTGATAGACCGGAAAGCGAACAGCAGCAGAATGAAGCTGAGGGCGAGCACGGTTCCGATCACGATCGGCATGTAGTCGTCGGTCATCTTGACGGCGTCCACGGTCTGCGCCGAAAGGCCTCCCACATACGCGTCGTAGGACGCAATCGGAACCCCTTCGAATGCCGTCGGTATCAACTCGTCACGGAGGCGCCTGATTGTGACCAGCGCCTGCTGGTTGTTCGGGTCTCCGGGGATTTGCGATTTTAGAGTCGCCAGATCGACGGTCGTCTCGATCCGGATCTCGGGGTCGTTCAACCCCGGTTCCGCGATCATGGCCGCTTCCAGGTTATCGATGGCTATCCGGAACGACTCTGAGTCGACATCGCCGTCGATCACCACCAGGGCCGGTGCATCGCTGCCGAATCCGAACTTGTCGTCGAGAGTCTGGAATGCCTGCTTGGCTGGCTCATCGTCCGGGAGTACGGCGATGCCGCTCGTGCCTTTTTCGAGCTCCAGGAAGAAGTACGCAAGGATCAACAGGAATGCCGTTGCCGCCAGCATGCTGATCAACGGCTTTTTCATCACGGCGATTGTGATGGTGTTCCAGAATCCACCCAGGGAATCTTCTGAAGCGTCCTCGTTACCGTCACCAAATCCGGGTATGCGGAGCCCGGCAAATCGTCGCGCTAGGGAGGAGATGATCAGCAGCAGGAATACGATGGCTGACACGAACATCACGTTGGGCCCGATGCCCCACATGAAGCCCACGATTGCGACGCCTATGCCGAACATGACCAGCGTCGGGATGAGCGGCGCCTTCACGGCATTGACCTTGTCACCCATGATGCCAACCATCGCAGGCAACAGCGTGAGACTGGTGAACACCGCGACTAATACGACGAGGATGGATCCGACGCCGAACGCCTGGAACACGCGTTCCGGGATAAGCAGCATGCCGAGCAGCGCAAACACGACGGTGATTCCGCTGAACACAACTGCGCGACCGGCTGTGGCCCACGCCTTGTCTACAGCGTCCGCCTCGGAAAGTCCTTTTGCGCGCTCCTCGCGGTAGCGGGAAAGGATGAAGAGTGAGTAGTCGATTCCGACCGCAAGACCCATCATCGTCATGATGTTCGGGACAAATTCGTTCAACTCAACGAACTGACCGACGACCCCGGTAAGGCCGATCGCTATGAATATCGCCGCAATTGCCAGGAGGATCGGTATGACTGCTGCGACCACTGCGCCGAAAACAAGGGCCAGGATGATTAGCGCCACCCCGATGCCGATCGACTCACCGGTCGTCAGGTCCTCTTCGGCCAGAGTCTCGAATGTGTGGTTAAGGCTGGCGTCGCCGAAGACCTGGACAAGAAATCCGTCCTCACTCAGTTCTTCAGCGGCGTCGATCAGGAACTGGATGTCGTCTTCGTGGCTCTCGAACACCTGAACAATGATGAGGAGCGTTGTTCCGTCCTCAGAAACCTGCGTTTCGTATTCGGCGAGGTTGCCCACAACAAGTTCGTCTGCGGATTCTGCGATCTCGGCTGCTGCGCCTAGAAGGAAGGTTGTAAACGCGGCATCACCCGGTACGGACGAATCTGAGGAGATCAGGATGAACTCGGTCATGGTTGGCCGGCCTTCTCGGTTCGGGCCGGTATGACCGCCATCCCCGCTGCCTTTGTCAAGATCGGCGAAACGCTGTCGCTCCAGGTTCTCCGCCCGCTCGAACTCCAACGTCTTCGTCGGGCCATCGTCGCCGTCTAGCGCGTCCGGGACGAGTGAAATGCACGATCCCAACGCGGCGACCATGACCAGGGCGAAACCCAGTAATGTCCACCATGGACGGCGAGCGCTGAAGCTCGCCAGTGAACCGGGGGATAGCGTCATTTCAGTTGTTCTCTCTTGATGTGTGGGGCCGCAGCCGCACGGAGCTAGACCGGATTCGCCGCCGGTTCTTCATTTGGATGAGCGGAGTTCCAGAGCCGTCCCGTCACAAGTGCACGGGTCGCTTCTTCATATTTCTCAACGTTTACATTCATCCCGGCGGCGCGCTGAACGATCAAGCCAAGAACCAGGGACACCATTGTCTGAGCAACGGCGACGGGGTCCAGTTCGATGTCAATTTCGCATCGCTTTTGCGCTCTGGAGACGATTTGGCTTACGTGAGATTGGATCATGCCAAAATCTTCCAGAAGCACTTCGCCCGCTCGTTTGGAATGAGTGCTTTCTTCCCACACTTGGAGAGTCAAACGGGCGGCGTCATCCGCGCCGGGTTCGTGTGCCGCCGCGAAATATACGGTAATTAACTCTTCGAAAATTGCGCGGGATGTGGCGGCTAGATCCAGTGCCCCAAATCGCTGCCGGTTGCGGTCGAGAGACTCCGCGCACATGGCGGCGACGATGTCGTCTTTACTCTCGAAATAGCGGTATGGCGCGCCGGTGCTCAAGCCCGCTCTCGTGGCGATGTCTTGGATCTTTGTGGCGTGGAATCCACGCTCCAGGAAGCACGCTCGGGCGGCGTCAATGATCTGTTTACGGCGCGCTTCTACGTGCGCCTCGGTCATCTTCGGGGACAGAACTTCACTCCGTTTTGACAGCCGTTAAACGAATAATGAACGAAAATTCACTTAAATGAATGCCGGTTCATTTTATATACAGCATTGTTAGGCGTCAACTCTGGTCTGCCCGGCCTGATCTATTCGGATGGAGTGTCCGCTATGGAATTGTGAACGGGGGACGCAGATGATGACGGCAGGTTCATGTGTAACCGACACGTAGCAGGCGGAGGGCGAATTGCGTCTTGAAGGAAAGATTGCGCTGATAAGCGGAGGCGCCAGCGGTATCGGACGCGCAGAGGCGGTGTTGTTTGCCCGGGAGGGCGCGGCTGTTGTGATCGCCGATCTGCAGGCGGGCGAGGTGGTCGATGAAATCACGGCGGCGGGAGGACGTGCCGCGTTTGTTCAGCTGGATGTTCGAGACGCCGATGCCTGGGAAGCGGCGGTGAATTTCACGGAATTGACCTTTGGCCCGGTGACGATTCTTGGCAACAACGCCGGTACTAATTTTCGAGTTGGATGGGATGAGCAGACCCCGGAGATGTGGCAAACCGTCCTGGATGTGAATCTGAATGGGACGTATCTGGGGATCCGGGCGGTTGTCCCTTCTATGCGGAAGGCGGGTGGTGGTTCGATCATCAACATCGCCTCAAGCGCTGCGCTCAAGCAGGGCAGCGGCGGACCGGCATATGCGACATCGAAGACGGCGGTTGTGGGGCTATCTCGGAACGCAGCCCTCGCTCACGCCGGGGATAATATTCGGGTGAACGCGCTGTGCCCGGGGCACGTCGATACGCCGTTCATCAGGGGGAGCCAGCCGCACAGCGAAAACACGTGGTCAACCGACATCGCCAATCCCGATAATTACGCGCACAGGATGGAGCAGCAACCTCTGGCGATCGGACGGTTGCAGTCGGGCGAGGATATTGCGTACGGCTCGCTGTACCTGGCGTCTGACGAGTCTTCAACGGTCACGGGTGCGACGATAGCGATAGATGGTGGGTCGACGCTGTTGTAGGGCGGTGGGTACGAGAGTCATCACAGTGATAACGATGTCCTTGTGTGACGATCGTAGGGGTCGATTGGTATCGACCCGAGGGCGGATAGTCATTCGCCCCTACGGTGTGGCTGCCTCCTAAACGCACTTGAGGCTCTCGAAGGGTCGGTTGTGCGATCCAGGGTTTGCCCTTTGCGGCCGACTCTCTTATCGCGCCACGGGAGCTGGGCGGAGCAAGTCCCGCCCCTACAGTGTTGTTGGAGCCGGACGTTTAGACCTAAGTGCCCAGTTTTTCCATTAGACGTGCGCCGCTTGGGTTTACGTCGTGGGTGCCGTCTGCGTAGACCACGGTTGGGACTGTGCGGCCGCCGTTTTGGAGTTTGTTGATCTCGGCGAGTGCGTCATCGTCTTCATCGACGTTGAACTGTTTGTACGGGATCTCGTGCTCATCCAGGAAGCTCTTGAGGATGCGGCAGTACGGGCACCAGTCTGTGCTGAGTACGCGGAGTGGGGTCTGTGTGGTCATTCTGGGATCGAGTTCCTCTGTGGCTTGTACGAACGGTGGTGGTGTGACTCGCCTGTGAGTTTGATGCGGAACAGGGTTTGTGGATTCAACCGTTTGGTTGGACGAGCTTCTCCCTCACCCTAACCCTCTCCAGCTGGGAGAGGGAACACGTTGTTGCCGGACTCATACTTCTAGAGCCTCAGCATGGGTTGTTGTCGGAGAGGGGACGCGTTGTTGTTGGACGACGCTTCGAGCGCCTCAAGACTTAACTAAGCGCCGGGATCTCCGTGAACATGGCTCGGAATATGGCTGCTCCGTCCTCGCCGCCTATCAGTGGATCGCAGGCCCTTTCCGGGTGCGGCATCATGCCGAGGACGTTGCCCGCCTCATTCATGATCCCTGCGATGTTGTTCACGGACCCGTTGGGATTCCACTCGGGCGTCACTTCTCCGGCCGGTCCCGAGTATCGGAACACAACTCGCCCGTTCGCCTCTAGCTCGGCGATCGTGTCCTCGTCCGCCTGGTAACTGCCCTCGCCGTGCGAGATCGGGACCCTGAGCAGGTCGCCCGAGTTCGCCGTGTGGCTGAACATCGTGCGGTCGTTCTCGACCCGTAGGCCGGTCCATGTGCAGCGGAACTCGAGGTGATCGTTGCGCATGAGAGCGCCAGGCAGCAGCCCGGCTTCGCACAGGATTTGGAACCCGTTGCATATGCCGATCACGCCTCGCCCGTCCGCTGCGAATTTCGAAACCGACTCCATCACAGGCGCAAAACGTGCGATGGCGCCCGCCCGGAGGTAGTCGCCGTAAGAGAAGCCGCCTGGGACTACCAGCGCGTCGAATCGATCAACGTCGGTTTCAGCGTGCCATACGTATTCGATCTCCTGACCGAGAGATTCAAGGGCGTAACCGCAGTCGCGGTCGCTCCATGTGCCGGGGAAAACGAGGATGCCGAATTTCATAGTGGAATCGTAACGGACCCCCGGACGATTCGGAACCGGGGTGTAGGTTGATGTCATGGATCGGATTTACTGAGGCAATGGAACTGAAGTTAATTTTGGTCGGCGTTACCGGAAAAATTAACTGGGAGCCGGGCCGAAATTATTTCCAAGTTGGTCGCCTGGTTTAAATAACAGAATCAATGCGAATACTAGATTCGCGATTGGAATCAACAGAAACAGGGTCGACCATCCCGACTGATTGATGTCATGGAATCTTCGAACAATTTTGGTCATCCCAATCGGGGTGGCTATTAGGGCTATCACCGCCACAATGGAGTCGAAATTTTCATCCGTCGCGCTGGAGTCGGAAGCGAACAATCCGAATGCCGCTACAACAGAAGCCACCATGGCAGTGCCGTATATACCCACCAACCATAGGAAGAACTTGAGGCGGCCAATTCGCCGAGTGTCGCTGAAAAATACTGCGAAAAAACCTGCATCTTGACGTGCATCTTCTTCGAAGCGGGACCGGGCCAACGCGCGATCCACGCGGGCCGTCACCAGACGGCCGTGCAATTTCTGGTTCGCTTCATTAAGGTAATCGGCCGCCTCTGCATTGGCGGGATCAATCGATAAAACCTCATCGGAGATTTCCGAAATGATTGACCAATCTCCAAGTCCCGCTGCTATTTCCGCGCGTTCCAACAGTAGGTCGATTCGTTGGATTTGGAGGTCTTGGGCGTCGGAGTGTGCCGGAACATCCGTGGAATGAGCGACTTCAGTTCCACATTTCGTGCAGAACTGGCCAGGTATCGTTATTCGTCCTCCGCACTGGCCGCAATACCTGATGGTTTCGGGGATACCGGCTGCGTTATTTTCTACGCATCTTCCCTCAACAATTCATGTGATTTGCGTGGATCATACAGCGTCCTTGATTCGCAAGGTCGCCTGTATAAAAAAAGGACCGGTCAAAAACCGGCCCTTCTATCTTGAACACTGCCCCAACATTTCGGGGGGCAGTGGCGTTACATGTTCTTGCGTTGCGCCTTCAGGCTCTTGCGCCGCTTTGCGGCGGCCTTCTTCTTGCGAAGGTTCGTCGGCGGCTCGAAGTGCTGGCGGCGACGGGACTCGGACAGAATCCCTTCCTGCTGAACACGCTTCGTGAAACGACGCAGCATGCTCTCGAAGCTCTCGCCCTCAGAAACTCGTATCTCCGGCAAATTCGACCTCTTGGTACTCAAAATTGGAAACTCGCCCGCTTTGGACGAGTCGATACCCTCAAGTTTAGGCAGGTACAGGTGGTACGGTCAAGTAGTTAGCTATGAAATGGGCTGGCCGTGCAACAGCAACGAGGCTGCACGCCTGACACGAGCGATAGAACGCTCACGTCCAAGCGCCACCATCGTGTCGAACAGCGGCGGGGCTACCTTCCGTGCCGTAAGCGACACACGTAGCGCACCAAACAACTGTCGTGGCTTCAAGTCCAGCTCCACACAGAGTGCTCGGAACTGCGCTTCAAGCGCCTCCGCCTCGAACGGATGTGCCGATTCCAGAGCAGCCGCGGCGGACTCCAGCGCGGACGCCGTTCCTGCCTCGTCCATGCCCTTCTGTACGACCTCGGTCGGGTCCAGCTCGATCTCGTCCTGGAAGAAGTACGCCAGCATCCCTGACACCTCTTCGCGGTCGATTCTCTTCAACCGCTGATGTACGAGCGGCACGAGCTGGGTCAGGTAGTCGCGATCGATCGGCCGGGAAATCGATTCCGGCAGACCGTCCGGAGCCTCAAGTTCCGTGAGAAGCATCTCGGAAAGGGTTTCGACCGATAGCTGGCGGAGATAAACGCCGTTCATCCACTCAAGCTTCGTGACGTCGAAAATGGAGGGCGCCGCGTTCAGGCCGTCCAGGCTGAACTTCTCGACGATCTGATCTCGGGTCATCACCTCTTCATCGTCGCCCGCGGACCAGCCGAGGAGCGACATGAAGTTGAACATCGTTTCTGGCAGGAAGCCCTTGTCCCTGAACTCAAGCAGGGCGGTGTCGCCGTGGCGCTTGGACAGCTTCGAGCGGTCCGGGCCGAGGAGTATCGACAGGTGAACGAACTCCGGCGGCTCCCAGCCAAACCCGTCGTACATCATCACGTGCCGGGGCGTGGACGAAATCCACTCTTCAGACCGCAGGACGTGGGTGATGCCCATCTCGTGGTCGTCCAGGATGTGCGCCAGATGGTAGGTGGGGTAGCCGTCTGATTTCAGGATCACAAAGTCTTGCAGCAGTGACGGATCGAAGGTCAGGGGCCCGCGCAGGACGTCGTTGAACACGATCTCGCCCTCAAGCGGGACTTTGAATCGAACCACGGTGGCCAAACCCTGCGCGCTGTCCGCTTCGCGTTCCTCGTCCGACTTATTCCGACAGTAGCCGTCGTATCCGGTCGGCTTCTTCTCGGCGCGCTGGCGCTGACGAAGTTGATCGAGTCGCTCGGGCGTGCATGTGCATTCGTAGGCGTGGCCGTTAGCGATCAGTTGTTGGGCCGCCTCGGCGTACTTGCCGAGAGCTTTGCGCTCCGACTGCACATAGGGCTCGAACGGTCCGCCCTTGCCGGGACCCTCGTCCCAGTCAAGGCCGAGCCATTCCAGCGCACCGAGGATGCGTTCAAGGGACCCATCGACCATACGTTCACGGTCGGTGTCTTCGATGCGTACGATGAACTGGCCGCCTGCGTGCCGGGCAAAGACCCAGTTCAGGAGTGCAGTACGGAGGTTGCCGACGTGTGGATCGCCGGTCGGGCTGGGCGCGTAGCGGACGCGCACGGGCCCGATGTGAGATGTGTCAGTCATGAGGTCAAGAATCGTATCACTTCACCCGTACCCGCAATGCGGGATTTATTGGGCGGGATTTGTTTGGGCGTGTGGTGGGATTCGTGTTGGTGGGTTTACGGAACGCCGGTATAGCGTGTTGGTAATCGTAGCGTTTGGGTGAGTGCGCAGATTTGGGACGCGGAAACCAACTACTGTCATCCTAGGCCGACGCGAAGGATCTCCCGGCTTGTACTCCTTCACGATGTCATCAATCAGCGAGGCCCGGAATTACGATCTGCGAAGCAGCCCACCCTGAGGCTCTCGAAGGGCGATCGTAGGGTTTCTGAGAATTACGTTGCTGCACATTTTCACCCTTCGAGAGCCTCAGGGTGGGTTTCAGCCGGAACGGGCACGTTGGCCAACTACTCCCTCCGAGCAGCGTCCAGGGATGTTTGAAGGTCCTCGGGCAGCGGCGAATCCAGTTGCATTGTTTCACCGGATATCGGGTGTTTAAAGGCGAGGGTGGATGCGTGGAGGAACTGGCGGTTTAGTCCGCCCGGGCCTCTTGCGGCGCGCCCGTACATGCCGTCTCCGACTACCGGATTCCCTATGGACGACAGGTGAATGCGTATCTGATGGGTTCGGCCGGTATCGAGCACCAGCTCCATAAGGGTTGTGCGTGAGAGGCGTTCCAGCACACGGAATCGCGTGCGAGCCTCACGCCCGTCATCTACTATCGTCTGTCTCTGCCGATTGCGTGGATCGCGTCCCAGCGGCGCATCGATGAGCCCTTCGTCCGCCTCCGGGCCTCCCCGGACGAGCGCCGTGTAGACACGTCGAACGCTTCGCTCTCGGATCATCTCGGACAGTAGCTCGTACGCATCTGTTGTGAGCGCTACGACCATCAGGCCGGACGTGTCGCGGTCGATTCTGTGGACTATTCCGGGTCGTTCTGTCTCGCCCACCTCACGGATCTCCGGGTAGTCGACCAGTAGCCCGTTTACCAGGGTGTCAGAGTTGTGCCCTGGTCCCGGGTGGACGGTTAGCCCTACCGGCTTGTCCACGACAAGAAGGTGCTCGTCTTGATATGCGACCGTGAATGATTGGATGGTCGCGATCAGCTCGGACTCACCCTCCGGCGGCTCTGGCACCACCACCCGAATTTCGGCGCCGGGAAGAATTGTGTGCGCCGGCCGAGTCTCGATCTCGCCGTTGACGGACACCGCGCCAGCACGAACGAGGCGCTGTGCTGCGCTTCTGCTGAGGTCTTCGACCCCCTCGGCGACGCAGACATCGAGGCGGCGTTTTTTCTGCGGTCCTTCAAATAAGAACAGTGATGTCGTCACTCCGTCAGTCCCTCCTTCCAGGCGTCTCGGGCGTTGAGATCGAGCTTTCCGTAGTTGGTGGGGACGACGACTCTGGAACGTCATCGCCGGTTGGGACCGCCGGATCTGTCTTCTCGCCACGTTGCCCGAAAATGGTGAAGTATGCGACTAGGGCAACGATTCCGGTGATGATGGCGGAGTCTGCGATGTTGAAGATGGGCCACGGTCCGACGTCCAGGAAATCGACGACGTATCCGTGACGGAACCGGTCCACGAGGTTTCCGAGCGCTCCCCCGAGTTGCAACCCGAGTGCGGTGCGGGTGAACCATGACACCATCACCGCTTCCCGGTAGAAGTAGACGATCAGTGCGACGGCGGCTATCGAGACGAAGGTCAGCAGCGTGCCGTTGCCCTGGAACAGTCCGAATGCCGTGCCGTCATTACGCACGAACGTGAACCGGAAGAACCCGTCGATCGGCCATGACGCCCCGACGCCCAGGTTGTTCAGGACAAGCTGTTTCGTGATCTGATCGATCACGAGCGCCGCAATCAGGATGCCGATCAGCAGAGGGTCTCGGAAGGCTCGCCAAGACGAGAGCCTGGACGGTGGTTCAGAGTTTTCCGAGTCGGGCGTGACTGCTGCCGTGGGGTCTGGCGCGGGGTGAACATGCGTTGCCGATTCTTCTTCAGCGCCGTGGTCGAGGGAGTCACTCATCGTCTGGGGGCTCAGCCTTTGGACTTGTCTCATCGGGCGCTCAATTATCGAGGGCAATTGGCGCTTCTAGTGAAGTATATGTACGTCCTGACGGAGAGTACGGCCTGCCTGAGACCAAACAGGCTGAATGGCGCACCCTTCACGAACTGGAACGGCAAATCGGTGCTGTCCCGGCCAGAAAGTCAAAATTCAAGCCCCTATGGAACCAGGATGCCGGCCATGAAGTCAGCTACTCGTTCGCCGATCTCCCGTTCGTACCCGCCGAGCATGTGATCTGCACCGTCCAGCGTTTCAAAGGTGGCCTGGGACTTCATGCTTGAAACGACTTCAGAAAGCGCTTCCGGATCGACCAGACGGTCCCTTCCTCCGACAACGAAATAGCGCGGCCGGGTGTCATCGCCAAGCGCCGATTTCTTAACGGAGGCGACCGGAGGAGATATAAACGCGAGCGCCCGCGCAGACGGCAGGCTGGTCGAAGCCCGAGCCATCGCCGCCGCGCCGAACGAATACCCGACGACGCCCAGGCGCACGCTGTTGACCATTTCCCAGCCGTCGAACAGTTGCAGCCCCATCTCCACGTCCCGGGCGGATGTCTCGTTCAGCTTCTCCCCCTCGCCGGATTGTCGGAAGTTGAATCTCAACGACGCGATTCCTCGATCTGATAACGCGCTACAGATGGCCACCACCACGGACGAGTTCATGTCTCCGCCGAAAAGCGGGTGTGGGTGGCACACGACGACGCCGGGATATGGCGCCTCGCCGGGCGAGGGTTGCACGATGATGCCGTTCACCTGATCGCCATCGACCTCGTAGCTGACAGCCACCTCGTTTAAAGGCACGTTTTGTAGCCTCTCCCGGGTAAGTGTTCTAAGTAAGTGTTTTTCGAAATCTGCCTGATCGTCATGGCTATTGATCCATGACGCCCGGTGAAGTGCGGCCCGCGCTGCTAGAATTCCGGCGGCAACTCATTGGCAGCACGTGGGCAGTAGTTCAGGGTACGCCCTGATATCGCCATACACTCCCAGAATCTGAAACATCCACTGGCAATACGAGGCAACCGAATGATCCGTGTCGATCTCCGAAGTGACACCGTGAGCCACCCGAGCCCAGAAATGCGCAAGGCCATGTACGAGGCCGAGCTGGGCGACGACGTGTACGGCGATGACCCGACCACGAATTTGCTGGAAGAACGGGCTGCGGAAATGCTCGGCAAGGAAGCGGCGGTTATCGTCAGCTCCGGCACGCAGAGCAATCTGGTGGCTTTGTTAGCGCAGGCCGGGCGAGGCGACACGGTCCTGATTGGCGCCAAGAGCCACATCCTGAACGCAGAGGCGGGCGGAGCGTCCGCACTCGGCGGGATCGTGTTGATTCCCATCCAGAACGACGAGCGCGGCACGATGGACCCGACGGCAATCAGACTGGCGGCAGCACCAAGAGACCATCACAAGGCCCCGGTATCGCTTCTTTGCGTGGAGAACACGCAGAACGCCTCCGGCGGAACTGCTCTATCGCCTGAAGAGATCAAGGTCATGGCCGACGCCGGTCGCCAGCACGGGCTTCGCGTTCACATGGACGGGGCACGGCTCTTCAACGCCGCCGTTGCGCTTGAGACTCCGGCCGCTGAGCTGGCGGCTGATGCAGATACCGTCGGTTTCTGTCTCTCAAAGGGACTGGCTTGCCCGATCGGCTCGGTTCTCTGTGGGGATGCCGATGTGATCGAAGAGGCGCGTCGCTGGCGCAAGATGCTGGGCGGCGCGATGCGGCAGGTTGGCGTGATCGCCGCCGCTGGAGTTGTGGCGCTGGACACGATGATCGATCGCATGGCGGACGACCACGCCAACGCACGAAAGCTTGCTGCTGCGCTCGCTGACATGCCGGGCATCGAGATCGATCTGGCCAATGTAGAGACCAACATCGTTCGCTTCGGCGTGCCTGCCCACAGAGGCATGGAGATTCAGGGCCGCTTGAAAGATGAGGGCGTGCTGATCAACGGCGGCGACTCCGATCTCCGTTTCGTGCCGCACTACGGGATCGACAGTGAAGATATCGATATCGCAATAAACGCAATGGACAAGGTGATGGCCGAGGTCGCCGGCTAACGATGACAACTCACAAGGGCACGATAGGGATTCTTACCGGCGGCGGCGATGTCCCAGGGCTAAACCCGGCCATCCGGGCGGTCACGATCAGGGCGAATCGTGAAGGCTACAAGGTGATCGGTCTGCGTCGAGGTTGGGCCGGACTCGTGGACATGGTTCCCGACAAAGATGCGGACAACAGCATCAACTTTCAGGCGCTTGACGAGGACGATGAGGTTAACAGGGCCGCGCGTACAGGCGGTACTTTCCTGCATTCGTCCCGCACGCGCCCCAGCCACCTCCCGAAGGACGCGGTGCCGCCGCACCTGCAAGGTGTATATACCGATGACATTAATGACGTCACGCCAACGATCCTGAAGAATCTTGAATACCTCGGCATCGATTACCTGATCCCCATCGGCGGGGACGACACGCTCAGTTACGCCCATCGCCTGCTCACCGAAGGTGTCAAAGTGGTGGCGATTCCGAAGACGATGGACAACGACGTGCCCGGCACCGACTACTGCATCGGCTTTGGCACATGCGTTTCACGCACCATCCAGATGGCCCACGACCTCCGCAGCACGGCCGGTTCGCACGAACGCATCCTGGTTATCGAGGTGTTTGGACGATATGCGGGTTTCACGGCGCTGCTGCCCACGATGGCGGGCGCCGCAGACCGATGTGTGATCCCGGAGCACGAGTTCGACATCGGGCACCTGACGGAACTGCTCGTCAGCGATCGCAACCAGAACCCGAGTCGCTATGCGGTGGTGCTGGTGTCGGAAGGCGCTGCGATGTCGGGTGAGATGTCTTTTGAGGGCGATGCTGTTGACCAGTACGGCCACCGACGGCTCGGGGGCATCGGAGACCAGGTGGCGTCACAGATCTCTGATATTTCGGCCAAATACAACAACGGGACTCGCGTGAACGTAACCAGCCAGCGTCTTGGCTACATGGTTCGCTCCGGAGCTCCAGACGCACTCGATTCTGTCGCCCCGATGGCGTTCGGCAACCTTGCGATGGATCTGGTGTTGAAAGGTGCTTCAGGAAGGCTCGTGGGCATCCAGAAAGGCGTCTACGATAGCATTTCGCTTGATGTCGTTGACGGTCCCCACAAGGTGGTCGATGTGGAGAAGTACTACAACACGGAACGACTGCGCCCGAGCTATGAAACCTTCGGCGGGACGCCGCTGTTTTTTTCGTAGGCGTTGTTGGTGGGGCGCTGTAGTTCGGTTGCCACCGTCATTCCCGTGCAGACGGGAAGCCAGTTACGGTCTCGGACAATGAGAACCGTGGTCACAAAATCGGCGTCTTCTGGATTCCCACCTACGTGGGAATGACGGGCCTTCTGTCCGATTCAGATGCGATCGATGAATTGCACTAGGATCCAGCAAAAATCAGGAGTTTCCTATGTCCGTAAACAGACGTGCTGACCAGGAAGTCGTTGAGCTGATGCTGGGCGTTACGGCCCGGATTCTTGCGAATCGGTCGACTGGCTCGGAGATGCTCACGATCATGGAGGCGACGATGGAACCCGGAGCCGCCATTTCATATCACCGGCATGCCAACGCGGATGAGACGATGTTTGTGATCGAGGGAAGTGCTGAGATGCTGTTGGATGGGCATCGGTTCACGGCTGGCCCGAACGACACCGTTCTTGCGCCACGAGGACTGGGCCACGCGGTCCGAAACATTGGCGACAATCCGCTTACGTTCCTTGGCATCTTCCCCGTCCCAGAGCGCGAGATTGAACCCTTGGATCTGCCCGCAGAGATCGTAGACGAACGGATTTCTTCGGCGACATTCCGTTCCGAATCCGAACCGGTCGAGTTCCGTCCGGGCGTGTTGAGATACGAGATGGTTGGCGACTTTGTGGGTGCGGAGTCGACCTACCTCAGCGAGCTCGTGGTTTCGCCGGAGGGGTGGACGCAGACCCACTATCACCCGGCGCACGAAGAGGGGATCTACTGCCTCTCAGGCGAGATATCGGCGGCGTTCGGCCAGGACGAGATCCTGCTGAAGGCGGGTGACATAATCGTGCCGCCGCCGGGCGTCCGACACGGCAACCGTAATCGCTCGTCCGCCGACGCCCGTGTGCTGGCGATCCATCCGGTGCTGAACCCGCCGCCACGTGTGGATGTGGATTAAGTTGTAGCGATCAAAGGCGTGGCCGAGTGATGCGGTCCTTCGAAAGCCTCAGGACTCTGTGTTTAATATCGATGCCGTGTTTGGAATGATGGTGTCGATGGCGTGGGAAAGCCATTTTGATTGATAGCGCGCTCGCGAACTGTCCTTCGGCACTCAACATTTCTTTGTCATCCTGAGCCGAGGCGAAGAGCCTATCTTGAGCTTGACTCAGGAATCTCCCGGCTTGTACTTCGCCGCGTTGAAGTCGGGGACCACTATCTTCTGTGACTCTCGCAGCAACTAAGCCAACGGGCGCTACGGTTGTGAGAAATCCCTTCTCCCGGACGGGAGAAGGTGCAGGGTGAGGGTGTTGTCGCTTGCAAAGCGGCAAAGGTCGAGCGCGTTGTTGCACAACCCCGCCCTTCGAGAGCCTCAGGGTGGGTGCTCCGCAGGGATCGGTGTGTTCTGAAGGATGAACCGGTCGATTGGCATCGACTCGCAGGCGTATTGCATGCGCCCGTACGATCTTGATCCCTCAATCAGGCGGGCGAACCCCGCCTCTACCCCTGATCCTAATCTACCGGCGGGTTCCCGTAGCGGCCGTCTTTCCATAGGCGGCGTAGTCGGTCGCTTATGCGTGGCTCGAAGCCCTGGTTGCCGGGCTCGTAGTAGCGGTGGCCTCGTACATTCTCGGGCCGATTCTCCATCGCTGCGAAGTTGTCGTCGAAGTCGTGCGAGTACTTGTAGCCCTCGCCGTGACCCATGTCTTTCATCAACTTTGTAGGGGCGTTTCGGAGGTGCATCGGGACAGGGTCATTCCGGGTGTCTCGCACGTCCGCCAGCGCCCTGTTGATCGCCATGTACGCCGAGTTGCTTTTTGGCGCGCTCGCCAGATACACAGTGGCTTCGGCGAGAATAATGCGGGCTTCTGGCATGCCGATCAGGTGGACCGCCTGCTGCGCCGCTACCGCCACACGGATCGCATGTGGATCGGCCAGTCCCACGTCTTCGGCCGATGCGATAACGAGTCGTCTGGCGATAAACATCAGGTCCTCGCCGGCGTCCAGCATCCGGGCCAGCCAGTAGAGCGCAGCATCCGGGTCCGAGCCGCGGATCGTCTTGATGAAGGCCGAGATCGTGTCGTAGTGGAGATCGCCCGTTTTGTCGTAGCGAGACTGCTGCTGGACGGCGTTTTCGACCGTCTCGATCGTCACCCGTCGAGCGCCATCCTCTGATGGCTCGGTCGACGCGACAGCCAGCTCAAGAGAGTCCAGCCCGTGGCGTGCATCGCCGTTCGCCACCCGAACCAGAAGCGCCCGGGCCTCATTTATCAGCGTCGCTTCCGGCTCGCCAGCACGTAATTCGGGATCGGTCAGAGCGCGGTCGATCAGCGCCGATATGTCTTCGTCTGCGAGCGACTCCAGTCGGAAGACGCGGGCGCGGGAGAGCAGGGGGCCGATCACCTCAAACGACGGGTTCTCGGTGGTGGCGCCGATAAGCGTCACCGTGCCCTCTTCCACGTCCGGAAGGAGGGCGTCTTGCTGCGATTTGTTGAAGCGGTGGATCTCGTCCACGAAAACGATCGTCGGACGTCCTTCCATCCCCAGCCGCTCCCTGGCCGCCTGCACTGCGGCACGAATATCACGGACTCCGGCGTTGACGGCGCTTATGGTCTCGAAATGTGACTGGGTCACGGATGCGATCACACGTGCGATGGTGGTCTTGCCGGTGCCGGGCGGTCCCCAGAGGATCAGGGACGGCACACGATCGGCCTCGATGGCACGTCTGAGCACCTTGCCCTCGCCAAGGATGTGACCCTGACCCAGGATCTGGTCAAGCGTCTGAGGTCGCATACGCGCAGACAGGGGCGCGGACCGTCTGGCGATCTCTTTACGTCTATGGTCGAAGAGGGTCATTTAATCCCCCACCGGGGGCGTTATTTGAAGGCTGCCTCGCCGTGATAGCCATTGCATGATTTGCACGCGTTTTTATAAAAATTCCCTCGGTAATGCGCGAACCGGGTCTCTGTCCGGGACATTGTCAAATAACCGCCCGTCAGGGCCTAGCGACGACCGTCCGGTGGTGGCAGCGGCGCCGAGTTGTGTGAGTTCTTGCGGGTAGCATACCGGTCGCCCGTCTTTAGCTCAGCGATCGTGACCCCGTCTCCGCCCATTCCGTACGATGCCGGGTAGACCTTGTCGACCAGGTCGTGGCCCTTGAGATGATCCCGCACGGCCTCTTTCAACCTGCCAGATCCATGCCCGTGAACGGCGTGGATGACGGGGGCGTTCGCAGAGAAGCAGACCTGCAAATGCCTGTCCAGGGCGATCAGGGCGTCCCGAACGAATAGGCCGTGGAGGTCAATGTTGAAATCAACGTAAGCGGCGGCGAACCCCGGCGTAGGGGATGGAGGATTACGGACCTTTTTACGCTTGCGTGCTGGTGACATGTGGCCTATTTGAATAATCGTCGAACTACATCATGAAGGTAAGGCCGCCAATTCTGGAAGTCGTGGCCGCCGCCCGTCAGATGGGCGATATGGTCAACGCCTCGCTGATCCAGCCAGGCCAGTAGCGCCCGATTCACGTCGCACAGGTGGTCGAGGTCGCCGCATCCAATCCAGAGCAGGTTGGGGGAGGGTGAATTATCTAGACCCGCGCCGTATATAGAATCAAATTCCGAGTCACGGATGGCCGAGCTAAACCCGGCTATGGAGCCAAACTTATGCAGGTTGCCCATTCCGATGGCGAGTGCCTGACCGCCGCCTCCTGAGAGCCCGGCGATCGCCCGGTTGTCTCGATCCAGTAGGACCCGGTAGTTGGCCTCTATGTCCGGTATGACGTCTGTGAGCAGTTCGCGTTCAAATAGCTCGATGTTCTCCCGGAAACCGATGCTCCCCGATTCCCGGCTGATCTGTGGGTAGGCTCGACCGTATGGCATGACCACCAGCATGGGCACGGCGGCGTCGCATCCAAGCAGGTTGTCCAGGATGAAGTTGGCCCGGCCTTCGTTCGTCCAGTTCGCCTCGGAGCCGCCGGTGCCGTGCAGAAGGTAGAGGACGGGGAACTGCTGGTCACCGCTGGTGTCGTATCCGGGCGGCGTGTATACGTACATGCGCCGAGTGACGTTCTGCGCGCTGGATCGGTACCAGCGCATCGTCACGTTGCCGTGCGGCACATCGTCGAGCTCGTAAATGGCAGGCACGTCGCCCGGGACCTCGACAAAGTTGCCGAGAGTACGCTCGCTCTGGGCGACCTCCGAATTGTTGGGATCGTTTATGGCCGCGCCATCGACGATGAAGTTGTAACGGTAGATGTTCGGTTCCACCGGGCCGACCGTGATCTCCCAGATGCCTTCGTCGTTCTTAGACATCGGCTTTGGCGGGTCGATGAACTCGCCACGCGCGCTCGAACTCAGGCCGTGGAGCTGGAGTTCGCTGGCGTTTGGAGCCGCAAAACGGAATGTCACCGTTCGGTCTTTGTTAACGACCGGCGACACCACATAGGTTCGGTTTCTTGAGAAATTGGTCGGATCGTTAACGGTCACCATCGTCTATCTCCTTAGTCGTCCCGTAAATACCAGAGAATATCAAGCCTTGAGGGCTGATTTCACCGCCTCAACCACGGCAGCGGACTGGCCGTCCAACACCGTTCGGGGATCGAGGACAACCACCTCGTCCTCTATTCGTGCGATCACCGGTGTTGGACCTGAGCGAAGTCGAGCGGCAAATGCGTCCGGCGAATCGGGCGGTGTTACCGCCAGCAGCATGGTGGCGAGCGTCTCCCCCGGCAGACTGCCGCCGCCGACGGTTGATTGGCCCTCACGCAGGCCTACCGCAGGCGAGTCGATCTCATTCAGCCATCCCTCGGCCGTTTTAGAGATCGTATCCAGAGACATCGAGATCATGCGCCACACCGGGATTTCCTCGTGTGCGTTTTCCTTCAGGAACGATGTCAGGGTCGCCGATAGCGCGGCGAGCCCCATCTTGTCGATCCGTACAGCACGTGCGAGAGGGTGACGGCCAAGCCGCTCGACCCATTCCGAATTGCCGGCGACGATGCCAGCCTGCGGTCCGCCGATCAGCTTGTCTCCAGAGAAGAAGGACAGTTCGACGCCGGCGTCGACGCTCTGCTGAACCGTAGGCTCTGGCGCAAGGCCGTACTGAGTGGTATCCAGGAGGCAGCCGCTCCCGAGATCGTTCAGCACCGGCACACCATGTTCATGGCCCAATGTGACGAGCTCGTCCAACCCAGCCTCGTGTGTGAATCCGATGACTCGGAAGTTGCTTGGGTGGACCTTGAGGATCGCTGCGGTCTTTTCGTTTATGGCGGAGGCGTAGTCACGGACGTAAGTGCGGTTGGTGGTGCCGACTTCGACCAGCGTTGCGCCGGATTGCCGGAGTACGTCCGGGATTCGGAACCCGCCGCCGATCTCCACGCCTTCGCCCCGGGAGACGATGACTTCTCCCATCGGCATCGGGCTGGCATGCCCGGCGACGGCGCTGAGGCCGAGCATGATGGCGGAAGCGTTGTTGTTGACCACAAGGCCAGTCTCTGCGCCGGTGACCTCTGCGATCAGTCGACCGATATGCGCCTGTCTCGATCCGCGGGACCCGGCGCTCACATCAAACTCTAGATCGCTGTAACTCCCGGCCGCCGCGGTGACCGCCGCCATGGCCGGTTCGCTGAGCGGGGCGCGACCTAGGTTGGTGTGGATGACGACGCCGGTTGCGTTCACCAGCGGTCGTGGCCACGGCGCCCACTCTTCTTCAGCGCGCGCCATGATGTCCGCCGCAAGTTGTTGCAACTCGGGCGCGTTTATGCCTTCCCGAATTGCATCACGAGTGTCGTTCAGCTGCTGTCTGGCTAGGCTCACGACGGCCGCGTGGGAGTATGCTCCTGCCAGTCCGCCGAGTCCCGGCTCCTGGAGGAGCTGCTCGACGCTTGGTAGAGATCTGAACTGTGTATTTATGTGGTCGTTTGTCATTGGCTTTCGTCCGGGTTGTGTACGTACGAGTTCGTAGTTACCCGGAATGTCTACTTTGGAACCTTAACCGCACTATAATAGGCGGCTGTTAGTTTGCGGAGATTGCCCTCAATCGTGAAAATCACGCTACCGTGTTGAAAATTGGCCTGACCGGTGGCATCGGTTCAGGGAAAAGTGAAGCATCTAGCATCCTGCGAGAACTCGGCGCACTGGTCATAGACGCTGACATTGTGGGGCATGAAACGTATCGAAGTGGGCAACCGGCATGGGACGAGATTGTCGAAGCATTCGGCGACGAGGTCATTGGCTCAGACGGAGAGATCGATAGAAGAGAGCTCGGGAGAATCGTGTTCGATGACCCGGGGAGCTTGAAGCGATTGACCGACATCGTCTGGCCCAAAATTCGGGAAGGCTTAAAGGACCGGATGGCGGGAGGGCGGGACGGTGAGGGCACAGATGTCCTCGTCGTTGAAGCTGCCGTGTTGTTCGAGGCTGGATGGGAGAACCTGTTCGACGAGATCTGGGTGGTAACTGCCCCGGAGAAAGATGTCCTGGAGCGGCTTGAACGCCAGAGGAATCAAAAACCGGAACAGACGCGCGCAAGGGTGCGCGCTCAGATGACCAACGAAGAACGAGAGAAACGGGCCGACGTGATGGTCCGAAACGACGAAGACCGGGCGGCGCTCGCCGCAACGGTCAAACGACACTGGACCGATAGGACCCGATAAGGGTTCCCAATACGTCCCCCAAATTCATTCCAGGGAAGGCACAACGGGTAATGACGACAACCGAGTACCGGGAATATCGCGTTGAAGAGTACACAGTCCAGGAGGAGCCGTTTTACGCTCCTCTGAGTGACGAGATTGACATTTTCATCGCCGCGTATGAGCAAAGACTCCCGATCCTTCTGAAGGGTCCGACAGGTGTGGGGAAGACCCGATTCGTTGAGTACATGGCGTGGCGATTGAGCCAGCCACTGAGCGTTGTACAGGACGGGACGAAGGCGCCCGCGAGCAACAATGGCGTTAACGAAAACGCAATTCCGCTGGTCACTGTGGCCTGTCACGAAGACATGACGGCGAGCGACCTGATCGGTCGATACCTTCTGGACGCCGACGGCACACGCTGGGTAGACGGCCCGCTGACTCGCGCAGTGAAGGCCGGTGGCATCTGCTACCTGGACGAGATCGTCGAAGCCCGCAAGGACACGACCGTTATCATCCACCCGCTCACGGACCACAGGCGCATGCTGACCATCGACAAGCTCGGCCAGGTGGTCGAGGCGGCCGACGGTTTCCTGATGGTTGTGTCCTACAACCCGGGCTACCAGAACGCGCTTAAGGACCTGAAGCACAGCACCCGGCAGCGCTTCGTCGCGCTTGAGTTCGACTTCCCACCGCCCGAGGTGGAGATGCAGATCATCAAGCATGAGGCTGACGTGGAGGACGAGATTGCGGAGCAACTCGCCAAGCTGGGCGACAAGATCCGTAACCTCCGGGACCACGGCCTTGCAGAAGGCGCAAGCACCCGTGTGCTGATCTACGCGGCACGGTTGATCAAGCAGGGTGTCGCACCGCGACGAGCCTGCCAGGTAGCCGTCACGTGGGGCATCACCGACGATGAGCAGATGCAACGCAGCGTGGACGAGGTCGTAACCACGATCTTCGCCTGATGACCGACGGCCCAAAGGCGCCTGATCTGACAGGGGACGCGGCCGGGGGAACGCCCCCGGCCCTGTCTCTTGACCGCATCGAGCGTGCATTGCGTGAGCGGAGTGGTACCGGCGAAAACGACATAACCGGCCGGCCAGCGGCGGTATTGGTGCCGTTCTGCATGGTGGACGACGAACTGTCCGTGTTGTTTATCCGTCGGTCGCTAAACCTGCGCAATCACCCGGGCCAGATGGCCTTTCCTGGGGGGGGAGTAGATGCCGAGGATAAAGATCTCTCGGCCACCGCAGTCAGGGAAACCGTTGAAGAAATTGGCGTCGATGAGTCTGAGGTTGAGGTGTGGGGAACACTGGACCCGCTACTGACCATCTCAGAGTTTGCGCTCAGCCCGTTCACCGGCTGGCTCTCGCGCACAAGTGATCTGAAGTTAAGCGAGCGTGAGGTGAGTGAAGTGGTCACGGTGCCCGTATCCAGGTTGCTGGACGGGTCTTGCGACCGGGACGAGACTCGCAGGTACGAATCTGGATACGTGACACGGCCAACCTACGCATACAATGGCCGTGTTATCTGGGGATCAACCGGGACGATCGTTTCACAGTTAATCGACTGCCTCAGAAAAGCCTGAATCTTTAAGGGCCGTTGGGCCAGGAATGAGACAACTTGACCACTAACGATTCATCGCCAGCAAGTGACCTCGGACCGGAGATGGCGACCATCGAGAAAGAGCTCGAACGGTTTCCTTCCGCCGTACTTGAAAAGTACGCAGCGGCATACTCCGAGCTGGAGAACCGGCTGCGCCCGCAGGACCTGCTTGACTGGGCCAACCACGCGCTTGCTATCGCCGGCAAGGCTGTACGATCGTGGGAAGCAGCGGCTGAGTACCTGGAGGCCAGTCCGGCCGTCCAACGACAGCTTCCTTCCGGCCAGTTCATAAGGTGGGCGGCGATCGGTGGACGTCTCTGCGACGATTCTCCAAGCCTCTCCGTTTCTTTCTTCAAGGCCAGCCCGGACGCGCTGTCGCGTCTCCGCCCGCGATATGTCGATGACTGGGCCAACCTTGGGCGGGCCCTTTACAGGGGCACCTGGAAGTCCAGCAACCTGGCCTGCCACTTCTACGAAGTCAGCCCGCAGCTACTCGAATCTCTGACGTTTGCCGAGTTCACACGCTTCGGCGAGTCGCTACAGGTTCTGTCACGCCGGTCGTACGACCTTGCAGACGAGTGCCTCGTTAAAGCGGCGCGGCTATTCCCGAGGCTTGGTGAGGATCGAGATGCTTTCATCACCGTGTCGCACGATCTGGCGGAACACTCCTGGCGCGAGGTGAAGAGCCTCTACGACTCCGCTTCTACCTCGCTAACGGCGCTTGAGCCCGTATACCGGAGCCGGCTGCTTGTGATCGCCAGAAGGCTGATCGCAGCGGAGCAGACGGCCATCGGTGAGTTCTTTGCGGCGGCCAGCAACGCCGTGAACCACGTTCCTACCGAGTTCAGACAGCGACTGCTGGAGCTGGCCGAAGAGCCGCTTGCGTCATCACCGTCGTCCGTGAACCTGCTTATCACCCAGGCGCCCAATATCCTGGACCGGTTGAGTCCCTCCCAGTTTGAGGAATGGCATCGGGAAGGCATGCGGGCCATCGCAGAGGCCCCGGAGTCCGGCCCGGCCTTCTACCGGCTGGAGTCAGCGCGCTCACGCGAATCTCTTGATCAGCTTTCTTCCGGCGTTGAACTCAACCGGGTCAAAGACCTGCTGAGGTCGTACTGCCGTGCGCTGTCCGCGAAGGACATCGAAGTTAATGCCACTTCGATGATCGTCGACAAGAAGATCGGCTGGGTGGACGAGCAGAGCGCCACGACCGAAGGCACGACGATCTATCTGCCGCCGGTGGCCGATCGCTTCTCCCGGAAGGACGAGAACTTCGGCTGGTACAAGGTCATCGCCACGCACCAGAGTTGCCACATCGAATTCGGCAGTTTTGAGTTCGATTTCGACACTCCATCGACCCTGTTCGAAGATCTCCGACCGAACATGCAACCTGCGGCGAAGCAGGCGACCGATGCATCGGCCGTAGTGGCAGAACTTGCGGAGGCCGCCATACCGGGAATCAGGACGCCAGAAGCCCAACAAGAAGAAGAGGGCGGCATCGAGACCGCCTACCTGACAGACATGGGCCGGTTCTTTGACATGTTCACGGACCGGACCCTGGGCCTGGATATCTTCACGGTGGTCGAGGACACGCGTCTCGACTCCAGAATCCTGCACGAGTATCGCGGACTGGCTGCGAGCTACCTGCAGACGCAGGCGTTTTCGCTTGCGGAACGACCGCGGATTGAAGAGCTTCCGATGCGGGAGGCGATGGTCGAATTCATCGTCCGACTCAGCCTGCGTCAGACCGGAAGCATCAAGGTCCCGAAGGACTTCACCGACATCGCACAGCAGATTCGCCGCCTGGTGAACATGCTGTCCGAGATCGGCGCCACGGTCGAAGACTCGGCCGAGGCTGCAACCCGCATCTACGCCATGATCGCCGACGTGCCGAACAACACTATCCCCGAAGAAGAGTTCGAGGATGTTGACCTCGACGACGACATTCCGGACGAGAACGAAGAAGAGGACACGGACGAGATCCTCCAGATGTTCGGCGGCGAGGGAGAAAGCGCAGGCGAAGAGGCGGGCGAGGCCGGTGAGACGGACGAGCAGGAGCAGATTGACGAGGACTCGTACGACTCCCCGGAAGACGTGGACTATCGCGGCGAGTTCAAGCCGGAGATGGCCCAACTCCTGTCACAGATTTCGATGGACGCCGCCGATTTCGACGGCGAGCCGGAGCCGATCACCCAGGAACAGCTCGAGGAGCTGCTGAAGAACTCCACGGAGCTCGAACAGGGCGAGATGGAGGAGGGCGAAGAGGGTCAGCAGCAGCAGATGGACGAGATGCTGGAAAACCTGATGAAGGAGATGCAGCAGCGCGATCCGGACAACCAGCAGTTCGGCGACGGCCCGCTGGTCCATGTGCCGGAAGAGGGTGGCCCACTGGAAGCTACGGAGCCGAATACCTTCGTCTATCCGGAGTGGGATTTCCGCGCCAACGACTACAAGCCGAAGTGGTGTGTCGTCCACGAAAAAGAGATGGCAGAGGGCGAGCCGCAGTTCTACCATGACACGCTCAACGAGCACTCGGCACTGGTCCGTGAGATCCACCGGCAGTTTGAGTTGGTGATGCCGGAGATGTTCCGAAAAGTGAAGCGACTGGAGGACGGGGAAGAGTTCGACCTGGATGCCGTTATCGAGTCGGTCATCGACAGACGTACCGGCACGACGCCAAGCGACAAGGTGTTCTGGCGCCGGAACAAGGTTGAGCGTGACGTCGCTGTGGCCTTCCTACTGGACATGAGCGCATCAACGGCCGAGGCGATCGACGAGAACAAGCGGCCGACCGATGACTGGGGCGCGCCGGACGATCCTGTCGAGTACATGGTCTGGCTGCGGTCACGTCGTGCGGAAGGGTTGCGACGGTCTTACAAGCGCATCGTGGATATCGAGAAGGAGGGCATCATCCTCCTGACGAGCGCGCTTGAGCAGACCGGAGACATGTACGGAATTTACGGTTTCTCGGGCTATGGCCGGGAGAACGTGGAGTTCTACGTCATCAAGGAGATGGAGGAGCGCTGGGGTCCAGCTATCCCGAAACGGATCGACCGAATCGCCCCGCTTCACGCGACGCGCATGGGACCAGCAATTCGCCACGCCACCAGCAAGTTGACGCAGGTGGATGCGAAGTCTCGGATCCTGTTCATGATTTCGGACGGCAGGCCGCAAGACCGCGGATACAGTCGTGAGGGCGTCGAGAAGGAGTACGCGGTGCACGATACCCGTGTCGCCTTTGACGAGGCCCGCAAGGAGGGCGTGACGCCGTTCTGTCTCACCGTGGACAAGAACGGGCACGACTACCTGAAGACGATGATGCAGGACATGAGCTACGAGGTGCTGTCGGACATTTCGATGTTGCCGACCAGACTCCCGCAACTGTATCGGGAGTTGACGCAGGCTTAAAGGACAAGTCCCGGGCCTTTTCGCGTCTTGGAGGGGAGGCGTCTCGCGTCCGGAGGAGCAGAGGCCGGGAGTTTAGATCCGCTCTGCGGAGAGCGCCGCCAGCAACTGGACGATCGCCGTCGTGGCGGATCGCTGAATCACCCACTGCGGGTTTCGGCGCGGGAAGCGTCCCTGTGCGACGTGCGTCCCGGAGTCAGACACCATGCCGATGTAGACGTTGCCGTCGTCCAGGTTCACGGGTGTTACCGAAACACCTACATCAGCGGAGAGGGTTTCACGGGCGAGCTGCGCCAGCGTCAGTGCGCCGTCAGCATCGATAGACGCGGGCTCATGTCCGGCGTGGACTGGCCCGGAACCGGGGACGAGCGCTCCCCTGAAGAAATCTTCCCATTCCGGCAGCACGTGGAGCATGGATGCGAGAGCCCCTGAGCTTGCGCCCTCAACCACCGCTAGCGTCTGATTACGTTCGATCAGGATCGAGGCTGCTCTACCCGCCGGGGTGTCGTCGTCGGTCCCCCAGACAGATTCTCCGATGCGCCGGCGTATCTCTGCCTCGACCGGTTCGATGACCTTTTCGGCGGCTTCCTGATCAGGCGCTCGGCCGATCATCCTGAGGTGAATGCCTTCTGCATGCGCGTAGATTCCAAGGTACGGGTTCTCCTGTCCGAACAGGTCAGACAGGATTTCGTCGATGCCGCCTTCAGAAAGGCCGTGGGTCTTCAGCGTGCGTGTTGCCGTTACGCCACTCCCGGATATCTCGCCAAATCTTGGTCCAACCGTGGCTTCCCAGACTTCTTTTAGCTCCCGCGGCGGGCCGGGCATTATGACGATGTGTTTGCCGTCCTTTTCCACCCACCAACCGGGCGCCGTGCCGTTGGGGTTGGGGATACTGGTGGCTGACGGGATCAGCGTGGCCTGCTTGATGTTAGTGGGCGGCATCTCCATACCACGCCGGGCGAAAACGTCCTCAAGCCACGAGAGGATGTCCGGGTCCACCTTCATCTCTTCGCCGACGGCGTTGGACACGGCCTCGCGGGTCAGGTCGTCAGATGTCGGGCCGAGTCCCCCGGTGGAGATCACTACATCAGACCGTTCCAGGCCGCGCTTGAACGCGTCTGACAGGTGATCGATGTTGTCGCCGATGTGGGACATCCAGCGGACGGTGATGCCGGTCCCTGAGAGCTGTTGGGCGATGTACGACGAGTTCGTGTCGACTATTTCGCCCATGAGCAACTCATGGCCTACCGCCAGGATCTCGGCATTCATTCTGCGTTCCTCCGCATTAATACGTCGTCATATGCTCTGGGTGCAGGGTGTGAATTCTTGAAACGGCAATATATTGGAGCGCCCGTCCACAGCATGCCCAAACCTACACGAGATTGGCCAATAAGATACGTGAGACTGGGGCGGAGTGCCCGGATTATGGTTGATCCGGGAGTCCCGTTGGAACCAGGACCGGATCTGGAGCGGGAAGCAGTTAGCTAACCGGCTGGTGCGGCCGGGGCCGGCTCTTCAGCGGCCAAGGTCGCCGGGAGGTTAAAGAATTCCCGTATCGTCTGGCCCCACTCGGCATCGACCACGACGACGTCCGGTTGTTCGTTGGCGAGGGCGTACATCCCATTGCCGTCTTGCGTCAGATCGCCGAGGGTGATCGATATCTGGTTGGCCTGCCGCAATCCAGACTGAATCTCCACTTCAAAACGCACTGTGGCGTACGGGGATTCGTCGGTTATCCCGTATTCAGCCTTTACGTCATCGGTTGTATCGCCGACTTCTTCCACCGCAATGAACTGGGGGTCAGCGAAGATATTTAGCTGGTCCAGAACGACGGACTTCTCGATGTCCTGTTCTCCATCGCAGACCGCATCGCCCTTCAGGGGAAGGTTGCAGACGTGCCAGATGTCTGTATCAATATTGAGCGCGAACGCCCCGACAACCTCGTTCTCAATGAGGAAAACGACCTCGGTCACCTCGGCGACGTTCAGGTCGTAACGCCATTGCGGGATTGGCGGATCTGCGATCAATCGGTTCAGGACCTCGCCCCATGCCGAGCTGACCAGAACAAGTTGTGAAAATCCCTCGATCTGCGCGTAGTTACCGGACCGGTCAGGGGTTTCATCCCCGAGGAATAGACGGACGAGTGATCCGTCTTTAAGGCCGATGGTCACGCTGGTGTCCGGCGTTTCAAGACCGTAGAGAGCCGGGTCCCCGAAAGAGGCTTCCAGTTCTCTCTGTGATCGCGGTCCGCCCAGGAGCGTGGTGATGCCGTTCCAGCGCTGGGGGTCGACGGGCATCGTGTCGTCGCCGGCGAAGATCCAGTAACCCTCCTCCTCGTCCAGCTCAAACGCCATCACACCGGTCGGGGAGTCGATATCCAGCCTGACGATGTCGGTCTCCGGGATCGTGTAGAAGAACGGCGGTCCGCCGGATACGCGTTCGATGGATTGATCGGTGACGATGAAGGTCACGACAATCGAGGAGAGCGAGACCAGTATCAGAAGGACGAGCAGTAAACGGAGGTTCAAGGTTTAGCGCCTCCGCCACCATGACCAGACGCCGATGGCGCTGATCAACGACGGCATCAATAGCCAACCGGACCATCTCACGAAGTCACGCTCAGATCTGGTCAGCACCAGCTCCCTGAATATTTTGGTCTTCGAGCGGATGGAGATTAGTTCAAAGTCACGGACCGCCCAGTTGACGGCGTTAGCAAGGAAATCGCCGTTCTTGGCGGACGAGAAGTAGCGGTCGCTTGCGAAGTCTGCATCTCCGATGACCACGATGTTTGTCCGGACCAACTCCCCATCGACGATCTGGGGGGAGAACCCGATCGGCGCCAGCGCTTCCACGGCGATTGCTACATGGAAGGGCCCCGTCCGATCTTCGTCGAGATCAAACGAGTCCTCGTCTCCGAGCTCTTCCCAGCTGTTCAGCGTGGTAGTGGCGAGGCCGGTTAGAATCAGATGAGGCTCGCCGGTGGCCGTTCGTGGGATGGCGTCATCGGGGATGGTGCTGCCGATGAAGGTTGCGCCGGGCATGTAAATTACGTCGATCGGTTCGGTGATCGGGTGCGGCGGCTCGAACTGGCGGTTTGAACGTGTGATCTGCAGGAAGTTGGCTTCCGGCGCGACAAAGCTTGTCGCGTCCACCAGGTGTCCTGCGCCGATTGCGACCCCGAACTCGCCGAGGAGGTCCCCGTACGAGGGATCGGGATTTGGCTCAAACAGGAAGATCACGCTTCCACCCCTCAGCATGTACTGCCGAAGAATGTCCGTCTCGTCACGCAGCTCTCCTGATGCGCTCACGAGTTCACTCTGAGGATCGACGAATATCAGCGCCGCCGGAAAGTCGTCTCTGTTATTGCTGAAGATCTGCGGGAGCAGGTCTATCAATGTCGCTGTTGAGACACGGTAGTTGTCCCTGATCAATGACAGCGCGGCCTCAACGTAACCTTCATCATCGCCCTGGGCGGACGTCATGTTCCGTTCCCCGTGGCCGGAGATGAAGAACACCTGTTTCTGGCGGATCTGGTTCACCACAAGCATCGCCGTGGTGATTCCCTGTTCGTCAAAAATGTCCGGGCCGTTATTGGGATTGTCCCCGACAACGATATCGACACGCCTTGACCCGGTGGCTTCGATCACGATTGCAGGCGTCTGGGTGACGCCGAAGTCGGCGGCGACGTTTGGCTGAAGAACGGGGTCGATCAGCCGGAAGTCAAAGTCGTCTGCGGCGCGTCGTGAGAACTCAGATAGAAGGTCCTGTGTGTCGCGCCACGCGGCAGCGCCCTCGGCGGTATCGATCTGCAGGAAGACGGTGGCCTCTATCGGGTTGCTCAGCTCGCTCAGCAACTGAACGGTCTGTTCTGAAAGGCCAAACTGCTGGTTAGACGTGACGTCGGTCCGCAGCCAACCCGGCGGGCTGTCCTGATCGCTGACCCACCACAGTACGAAGTTTCCGAGCGTTAGAAGAGTGACGAACGCGACAACGACGATAAGCGTGTTGACGCCGTATCTGCCCCTGCGCCCGAATACCGCCCGTGCGACCTGGCGCCACGATGCGAGTCCGACCACGGCGATGAGCGCAAGGCCGATGGCCATGGTCCAACGACCGATCGACTCAAGGTCACGAATAAAGATGAAGATCAACACGCCGACGAAGAACGCGCCAATGCCGGCCACGATCAACATGTACTTGACCGAAGTCAAGTTGTCGCGGATGGAATCGATTATCGATGTTCGCGGGCGCGTCTCATCCGGCCGGGATGAAATGCGCCGCGCGCGTTCGGCTTCCGGATCCTGGTTAGCCATGGTGCTCTAGCGCCACCTTCTCGATTCAAGGAGCACCACGGTTATGAACAGGAACACCGCCGTAATAGATACGTAGTACGCGATGTCTGTGACCGAGATGATCCCGCGGGCGAAGTCGGCGAAGTGACCGCCTTCAACCACTCCGAAACTTGATGTGTCAAATACTGAGAACGAACTTCCCAGCTGGAAGTTCGATACGATCTCTTCAGCCGCGCCGGTCAGCCGGTCTGCGACGAAGTTGCTTACGGTTAGTCCGGTAAGCAGTCCAGCCCCTACGACCAGGCTCACCAGCTGGTTGCCGGAGAGCGCTGAGGCCATGAGACCGATCGCCAGGGTCGCCCCACCATATAGAAGGACGCCCAGATATCCGGTGAGGATCGGGCCGATGTCCGGGTCTCCGTACCAGGCGAGTACGACGACGAAGTAGAAAGTTCCCGCAACCATCAACGCCAGCATCACGAACGCTGCGATGAATTTGCCTATGACGATCTCCCACTCTCGAACCGGGGAGGTCATGAGAAGCTCAAGGGTCCCGAGTTTCTGTTCCTCTGCGAGGAGGCGCATCGTCAATGCGGGGGACAGGAACACCATGAAGAAGATGGCGCCCGCTATGTAGCCCCGGATGCTGGCCTCCGAAAAGGGGTCAGAGACCGAAGCCACGAAGAAGAAGCCTGTAATTGCAAGGAAAGACGCCGCAACCACGTACGCCATCGGCGACGCGAAGTACGTCTTTACCTCTTTCCAGGCGATTGTTTGAATATTACGCAAATGTATTCTCGGTTTCCGGCCCGGCTATGGACCGGCCAGAGTTACCAGATTCCATGATTGAGGGGTTTGACGGAATTAGGCTTTCGCCTCTTCTTCCGTGGTCAACTGAAGGAAGATCTCTTCCAGGGTCATCGGAAGCGGGTGCAGGTTCACAAGGCCCCAGCCGGAATCGACGATAGTTCTCGCGACATCTTCCGCCGCGCCTTCGTCCGGTTTGGCGTCAATAAGAAGCGCAATCACGCCTTGCTCAGCCATTCGGTCCTGCATCGGTCGGTTGTCCCTGCGGACGTCCACCACGTGCTGGAGTTTCCGGATCGCGGTGATGGCGTCGCCGGACTCTGTCCCGCGCAGACTTACCTCGATGCGCTCGGCATGTTGGAGACGGTCTGACAGGTTCTCGGGGTCGTCGTCGGCGACGATACGGCCCTCGTGGATCACGAGCACCCTGCGGCAGATCGCGCTGATCTCCGGGAGGATGTGTGAGCTCAATATAAGCGTGTGATCGCCGCCGAGTTCACTGATAAGGGAGCGGGTCTCGACCACCTGAATAGGGTCGATACCGATGGTCGGTTCGTCCAGGATCAGAACGTCCGGCTCATGGATGATCGCCTGAGCGATGCCGACTCGCTGCCGGTATCCCTTGGACAGTTTGCCTACGAGCGTGTTCCGGTATTCGCCGAGGCGGACGGTATCGATGATGAGGGGAAGTCTTTCATCGATCCACTTGCGGTTCATGCCCCGAAGCTGGCCCATGTACCGGAGGTAGTCCATCACGGTCATGTCCAGATAAAGCGGCACGGACTCCGGGAGGTATCCAATGTGGCGTCGAGCGTCCAGTGAGTGAGAAACGACGTCGTAACCTGCGATCGCCGCGGTTCCCTCGGTTGGGGGAGTGAAGCCCGTAAGTACCCGCATGGTCGTCGTTTTGCCAGCGCCGTTAGGCCCGAGGAAGCCGACGACTTCTCCCTGGAGGATGTGCGCGGACACGTCGATAACGGCGGGGTAGTCGCCGTAAGACTTCGACATATGTTCGAGCCGGATCATGTAGGTCTGGAGCCTTCTTCCTAGGACGTATTTGACTGAGACATTCAGGTTACCGGATCGTGAGAATTAGTCTCCCGGAACCTTTAGCGATGTTGAGGAGCACGACCTTCCACTGCCCAACGGATTGCTGCGAAGACGAGATGCTCGCGCAACCGGAGTATCTTAGCCCACGCCATGACCGGGGGCCAACCGTTTTCAGGTGCGAACAGGGTCAATTTGCCGTCACCCGTGGACACATCGGGTCTCTTTGAACGGTGGATGGGCGATCTTCACGCTTGTTTACGTCTTTAACTGCTGCATTGCGGGGCATGGTGCGGATGTAGAATCTGTTTAGCTTCGGGAAACCGGCGGGCGTAGATGTAACCGATGTATTCGGGGAAACAGCGGGTCGACGGATCTCGAACGTCTCCGGTTCGTAAATCATCTTCCTGGCTCATACCCCATCTCCAGAACTCTCAAACGGGCGCTTTTGACGAACGAGAAACCGATATATCTGGACCACGCAGCCACAACGGCTCTGCGCAAAGAGGCGCTGGAGGCGATGATGCCGTACTTTTCGGACGTGTTCGGAAACCCGAACAGCCCTTACGCCTTCGCGCAAGAGGCCCGAAACGCCGTGGACGAAGCGCGCGAGAAAGTCGCCGCTGTTCTCGGAAGTCGCACCCGGGAAGTGGTTTTCACGAGCGGCGGCACGGAATCAGATAACTCTGCGATCAAGGGCGTGGCGACCGCGCTGAAACCGGGCGGCAAGCATGTCATCACGACCGCTATCGAGCATCACGCCATAATTCACTCGTGTGAGGAGCTCGTCGAGGCCGGTTATGAGGTCACATACCTGCCGGTCGGTAGCTCCGGGGTTGTGGATCCGGGGGCCGTCGAGGAAGCCATCCGTGAGGACACGATCCTCGTTAGCGTGATGTACGCGAATAACGAGATCGGCACGGTCCAGGACATCGCCGATATCGCACGGCGCACCCATCGTAAAGCGAAAGCGATGGGCCGCGATATCGTCGTCCACACGGACGCAGTGCAGGCGGCGGGATGGCTGAGCCTGGACGTCAACGAGCTTGATGTAGACATGATGAGCCTGTCCGCTCATAAATTTCATGGACCCAAGGGTGTAGGCATTCTGTACGTCCGCCGTGGCACCCCGTTCAATCCGTTGATCGTCGGAGGCGGGCAGGAGCGACAACGCCGGTCTGGCACGGAGAACGTGCCGGGCATCGTCGGCGCCGCTGTTGCACTGGAGCTGGCGGAAGCTGAACGAGAAGTGTCGTTCAATGAGGTCATCAAACTCCGTGACATGCTGATCGAAGGCACGCTGGAACGTATTTCTGGAGTCCGCCTGAATGGGGACCGCAACCGGAGACTTCCCAACAATGCCAACTTCTCGTTCGACGCTGTCGAAGGCGAGGCGGTGTTGCTGGGGTTGGACTTCGCCGGAATCTGCGCCTCTACACAGAGTGCGTGCAGCTCGGCATCTATAGAACCGTCGCACGTGCTGGTCGCTCTCGGCCTGGATGCAGACCTGGCCGTCGGCAGTCTGAGGATCACGCTGGGGAGCGACAGCACCGAAGAGGAGATCCGGACGACGCTGGATGTGCTCCCTGACGTCATTTCCCGGCTCAGAGAGATGCCGTCACTCGCCTCGACCAGTTGATTTGTGGGAAACATCGCCACACCGGAAACTATTTCAAGAAGCTGACTAGATGCGTTGACCGTTATGGAAGACTAGGGGCCGGTGTCGCGTCGTAAGCTGTATAACCGGAAACAGAAAAACAGTTGATTAGGGTTATGTAGGAGCCGATGTCGCTTCCTGTGCGCCCTGATCTCTAAATAATCACCCGTCAACAATTGAGAAGGAATTTATGGCCGAGGAGCGCATGGATGCCGCGGCGAACGTGGACTCGGAAAACTCTTCGTCCGACGACGTGAGGGTCAATCCCGAGGACCGTGCCGCGTTCAGTGCAGCTGAAACCGTAGCCCTGGCACTCGTGGATGAAGATCGATCGGCCTATGGCGGTCCGATGGCGCGACGTGAACTTTCGTTTGAGGTCCTGGAGACCCATCGTTACGGGGACGATATTCGTGTTCGCATCGGGTATCGACCGACCAGCGGATTCTCCGGCCGTTCTGGCGAAGAGTGGATTCTGATCAATCCCGACGGCGAGGTTCGCACACGCGAGTTGATCTCGAGGCCGAAGGACAGCCAGCCCTGGGTCCTGATCGCCCTGGCGAGCATCTCGGTAATAGCGGCGCTGGTCCTTGTTCCGATGATCATTTCTCGGTCTAACCCGACCGGTGACCCCCTTTACCGGGCAGGTCGCACGCTGTGGATGCGCGTCTCACCTCCAGACGTCGTGTCCGAGCTGCAGTACGGAGGCAGAACCATTTCCGGTGATGCCGTCAATTTCCGAATTGCAGGCCCGGGTAACGGGTGGGACCTGGCCGTCGTTCACGTTTCTCTTTTCAATCGGACGTCACAGCAGGTGTCTGTAAATATCGACGAAGCAGCAGCCATCTTGATCGATGTCGACGGGACGGAGTTCTCGCCGATAAACGTGGTGAACCGCAGTGAAGGCATATCCGGTCCGATAGATCCCCGGTACAGATACCCGGACTTCATCGGACTATGGCGCAGCATCATTATTCGTGGCACGGAATCGGTCTCGGGGATGCTTATTTTTGAAGTTCCGCCGGATTTCGAGGCGGACCGATTCACCTGGAAAGCATCCGACACCATTCAGATCGGTTTCCGCGACTAGTCGCGTTCCCACATAGCCTGGTTTCCGGGTGAGGGTGTTCCAGCCCCGAGTCATTATGGCTCTGTTATCTGGCCCTGTTCGGGGCTCTTTGGCGCGCGTAGAATCAGCGCACAATGGCTCAGTCCTCCGCCAAAGCGCCCGATGCCGAGAAGGCAGAGGGGGCAGTGACCACAAAGAAGCGACGCCTTTCGCCGGGTAGACGACAGTACCTGGATATCAAGGCGCAGCATCCAGACGCGCTTCTTCTGGTTCGGATGGGCGACTTCTACGAGACGTTTGATGAAGACGCCCAGGTGATGGCGGACGTTTTGGATATCACGCTCACGGCTCGTGACGTTGGGGGCGGCGCTCGCTCACCGCTGGCCGGGATTCCGTACCACGCCCTTGAGTCGTACCTTGGCCGGCTCATCTCGGCCGGGTTGAAGGTGGCGATCTGTGAGCAGACGAGCGATCCGGCGACCGCTAAAGGCATCGTGGATCGGGCGGTCGTCCGGCTGGTGACGCCGGGAACGGTGCTCGAACCCGGACTTCTCGATAACGGCCGCAACAACTACCTGGCCGCCGCAGTTGTAGATGGCGAGCGAGCCGGCATCGCGTATATAGACATCACCACGAGCGAGTTTGTGACTCGCGACCTGCCCATCGATCTACTGAGCGACGAGCTGGACGCGATCGGGCCGGCCGAGGTGATCCTGGATGCCGCCGCCGATCAACTTCTTGGCGAGGCCGATACCACGGGATACGTGCGGCGCCGGATGACGGAAGGAAGGCTGGACGCAGAGTTGGCGGGCGAAAAACTGCGCCGGCATTTCAAGACGGCCACGCTTGAGCCGTTCGGGTGCGAGTCAAAACCGCTGGCCGCGATGGCCGCCGCCTCGGTCCTGGAGTTCGTTCGCGAGACGCAACTTGGAAGTTTGCCTCAGGTCACCACGCTCCGGACGATGTCCGAAGCTGGACACATGATGCTGGATCGCCGGGCACGTCGAGACCTTGAAGTGTTTGAGTCGCTCGGTGATCGTGACGGCGCACCGACGCTGCTCGGCACGCTCGATCAAACACGCTCGCCGCTTGGGAAGCGACTCCTTCGCGAACGAGTCGCCAGGCCTCTGATGGACCTTGACGAGCTGAACAGACGACTGGATGGCGTGGCCTCGTGGCTGGCTGAATCGGGGCCTCGGGCCTCTGCCCGTGACCTGCTGGACAAGGTCCCGGACCTCGAACGCCTGACGAACCGGGTTCGAGCCTTTTCGGCCTCCCCGCGGGACCTGGCTGCTCTGGCACGGGGGCTCGGACAGTTGCCGAGATTGATCGAGACGGCGAAGTCGGCGGGCGTGGAATCTGGAATAACGCGGATAGACGACGCATGCGCCTTGATAGAGGCCGCCATTGCGGACGAGCCGCCGATGTCTGCCGGCGGCGGCGGCGGCGACGCGATCCGGACCGGATTTGATACCGAACTGGACGAGATACGGATGATCTCCGGCGAGGCGAAGTCGTACATTGCTGGACTGGAAACTACGGCGCGGGAAGACACCGGTATCAAGAGCCTTAAGGTTGGATACAACAAGGTTTTTGGCTACTACATCGAGGTATCCCGGACGAACCTGGATGCGGTTCCCGAGGCGTGGGATCGACGTCAGTCGCTGGTCGGCGGGGAGCGTTTTATCACTCCCGAATTAAAGGAGTACGAGGCGAAAGTCCTGACGGCGCGGGATAGGATTTCGGAAGTAGAGCGTTCTGTCTTCCGGCGGGTGTGTGGCGAGGTGGCCGGGTATGCCGATCGCATCATGTCGGTTGCGGCGGCGGTTGCCGAAATGGACGTTTTGAGCGCACTGGCACAGGCGGCATCAGACAACGGTTGGGTGCGCCCCGACCTGAACGACGGGGATACCCTGAATATTAAGGCCGGGCGCCATCCGGTGGTGGAGTCAGCCCTCGGTCCGGGACGCTTTGTATCGAACGACATCCAGTTATCTTCTGGCGATCAGCAGATCGCGATCATTACCGGGCCGAACATGGCCGGTAAATCGACATACATTCGCCAGGCGGCGGTGCTGGTGTTGATGGCGCAGATCGGTAGTTTCATCCCGGCGGAAAGTGCCAGCATCGGGCTCGTGGACCGGATATTCACACGTTCCGGGCTGGCGGACGATATCGCGGGCGGCCAGTCCACTTTCATGGTTGAGATGGTGGAGACGGCGGCGATACTGCACCAGGCGACGAAACGTTCGCTGATCGTTCTGGACGAGATCGGACGGGGCACCAGCACTTACGACGGTCTGTCGATAGCCCGGGCCGTTGCCGAGCACATCCACAACAGCCCGCGGCTGGGTTGTAAGACGCTTTTTGCCACTCACTATCACGAGATGACGGCGCTTGCGGACTTGCTGCCACGTGCGGTGAATTTCCAGGTGGCGGTGTCCGAGGAGGATGGCGAGGTTGTGTTCTTGCACCGCATCGTCCCCGGAGGCGCAGCTCGCAGTTACGGCGTGCATGTCGGGCGTCTGGCGGGGTTGCCGCCGGCGGTTATCGCGCGTGCATGGGATCTGCTGGCCGAGTTGGAGTCGAACGGCCGGCTGGATACGGGCGGCACGACTGGTAACTCTGGAAGTTCTGGTCCGGTGGTTCAACTATCGCTCCTTTCCGGGCCGTCGCCGGTAGACGATGCGCTGGGGGAGATTGATGTCTCGAATCTCACGCCGCTTCAGGCAATAACTGAGCTTTACCGATTGCAGGAGTTGGCGGGACGTGACAGTGACGATGCGTAACGCGATCCTGACGGGTGATGGAGAAGGTTATCGTACTACCCGGCTCTTCGAGAACCTCAAGGCACTGTTGCAAGTCTTAGGGGTGCTGTCGGGAGCGTCAGGGCATTGCCGAGAGGCTCGTAGCGTTGTTCTTCGTGTGTCGCGTCCAGTGGCAAATTCAGGAACCACGATCAATAGTGATAACGGGGTAATTTGAGAGTCGAAACACTGGTCGTAGGACCGCTGCAAACGAACGCTTACGTGCTGCTCGACGAGTCGAGCGGTGAAGCCGCCGTGGTGGATCCCGGCGCTGCCGGATTGCAGATTTCTGATGCGATAGCAGCCGCCGGCGCGACGTTGAAGTACATCCTGACAACCCACGGTCATGCCGATCACACGGGAGGGGCGTTCGATCTGAAACGCAAGGCGGGCGGCGAGTACGTGGTGGGGGAGGGCGATCGTGGACAGATCGAGGAGCCTTCGGCGTCGCTGGCTGCGATGATCCCGGGATTCGCCAATCCGCCGAGCATCGATAAGCCGGTGACCGGCGGCGAGATTCTAGAACTGGGCGAGTCTCGGGTGATCGTGATTGCCACGCCGGGCCACACGCCGGGAAGCGTCTGCTACCTGGCGGGTCAAGCGCTCTTCACCGGCGACACGCTGTTCCAGAACAGTATCGGCCGCTACGACCTGCCGGGAGGCGATGGCGATCAGGAGCTGCGGAGTATCCGGGACAACCTTCTCACACTGCCAGACCAGATGATCGTATACCCGGGCCACGGCCCATCAAGCACAATCGGCGAAGAGCGAGCAAACAACCCGTTTTTACAGGGGCTGTAGGGCGGGGTTGTTGGTGGATGTCATGCCAGTCGTGTGTCCCCATCTCCCAGTCGGGAGAGGGTTGGAGTGAGGGAGCCTCGGCCCGTGGCCGAATCGTCCAAGCGCGCTGTTTATCATCCTAGGACCGGATTGGTTCTGGACCCGATCAACAGATATTCAATTTCATAAATGTGTGCGATCTGCGAACACCGCCCGGCGTCTTGATTGATAAACGTCAGACGCAAAGTGAAAGTTTGCCCTGAGAGGAACGCGCTAGGCACTGTCCTTCTTCGGAAGGACCCCCTCACCCTGCACCCTCTCCCGACTGGGAGAGGGGATTCCAAGATGCTGTTGTTGTCGCCATTACCCCTTCAGATACCCGTCGAACCAAGCGAGCATTCGATCGCCGTACTCCTGTCTCAG